>Ga0307990_1000795_pt1 | contig 27190 bp, 23 predicted proteins | sample EllFjometagen129_FD_203168 | JGI IMG/M metagenome (GOLD analysis project Ga0307990, IMG submission 203168) | Marine microbial communities from Ellis Fjord, Antarctic Ocean - #129 | ecosystem: Environmental > Aquatic > Marine > Unclassified | place: Southern Ocean | collected 2014-10-08
TGCAGTTGTCTATCATGGCAGGGGCGGGTGCGTTTGTTTGTGGGGAAGAGACGGCGCTGCTGGCCAGTATTGAAGGCAAACGGGGTATGCCGCGGTTGCGTCCACCCTATCCGGCTCAGTCGGGTCTGTGGGGCAGTCCCACCTTGATTAATAATGTCGAGACCTATTCGGCGGTGTCGTGGATTTTACGCCACAGTGCTGAGCAGTATGCGGCCGTGGGGACGGACACCAGCAAGGGGACCAAGGTGTTTGCCTTGGCAGGGAAAATCGCGAGAGGTGGTTTAATTGAAGTACCCATGGGCATCACGATTAGTGAGATTGTCTATGACATTGGTGGTGGGATTGCAGATGGCCATCGACTCAAAGCCGTTCAGGTCGGCGGGCCATCCGGCGGATGTATTCCAGCCAGTCTGGCGCACATGCCAGTGGACTACGAAACCCTGATAGACGCGGGGGCCATGATGGGCTCGGGTGGGTTGGTGGTACTGGACGATACCGATTGTATGGTTGATATGGCGAGGTACTTTCTTGAATTCACCCAGAATCAGTCCTGTGGCAAGTGTACGTTTTGTCGGGTGGGTACCCGACGGATGCTTGAAATCCTGGAAGGCCTGTGTCAGGGCCAGGGTCAGATGAAGGATTTGGATGAACTGGAACAGCTTGCCTCTCTGATCAAGCAGGGCAGCCTGTGTGGACTCGGCATGACGGCTCCCAATCCAGTGTTGTCTACGTTGACTCATTTTCGATCCGAATACGAAGCCCATGTGGCAGGACGATGCCCTGCCTTGAAGTGTCAGGCCTTGATCACCTATCACGTGACAGACGATTGTATCGGCTGCACACTCTGTGCGCAGCACTGTCCGATTGAGGGTTGTATTCCCATGCGTGCCTATGAAAAACATGAGATCGATAATGGAACCTGCATTCGCTGCGGCACCTGTAGAAACGTGTGTCCGTCAAATGCCATAGAAATAAGATCCGAACCCCGAACCCCTAAAACCTAAAACCTAAAACTGAACACTGAACACTGAACACCCAAAACTGAAGAGATATGATTAATCTAACCATAGACGGTCAAACGACACAGGTGCCTGAAGGTGCCACGATTTTGGAGGCTGCACGTCAGCTGGGCATTGAGATTCCGACCCTGTGTTTTCTCAATGATGTGGAACCCTGCACGAGCTGTATGGTGTGTCTCGTAAAGATTCAAGGCAAACGCAACATGGTGCCAGCCTGTGGTACACCTGCGGCAGAAGGCATGCAGGTCATTGCCACGGACGAGACCATTCGAACCGCACGTCGGGCTGCTCTCGAATTGTTGTTGAGTGAGCATTTGGGTGACTGCATGGGACCATGCCAGGTGGCATGTCCTGCGAATATGAACATCCCGTTGATGATTCGCCAGATTGCGGACGGAAATATGTCAGACGCCATGCGCACCGTGATGGCAGATATTGCTCTGCCCAGTGTGCTGGGCCGCATTTGCTCAGCTCCCTGTGAAAAATCCTGCCGCAGGGCACAGATTGACAGCCCAGTTGCGATCTGTTTGCTCAAGCGTTGCGTCGGTGACACGGATGCGCAGGTGGAGGCTCCATTCAGTCCTGATGCACCGATATCTACGGGTAAAAAAGTGGCCATTGTCGGGGCCGGTCCAGCGGGGTTGGGCGCGGCCTATGCACTTCAGATTGCCGGTATAGACTGTACTGTCTTTGATCAACAAGATACGGTGGGTGGATCGCTGTTGCATGATTATTCCGAAGAAGAACTGCCTAGGGTCGTGTTGGACACGGACATAGTTCGCATCAAGAATACGGGTGTCACGTTTGAGATGGGCGTACGTGTGGGGCGTGACAAAACGCTTGATATGTTGAGCGAACAGTTTGATGCCGTGTTTGTGGCCGCTGGCATGTATCAAGAAAACTTTGAAATGGCCTTTGGGCTGGATAAGTCAGGCAAGGGTGTCAGATTTGATCGGGGCACCTATGCCGGTTCCAAACCAGGTGTCTTTGTGGGGGGGGACATTATTCGGGGACGTAAGTTCCCCATTCGCGCCTTGGCTGACGGTAAAGAAGCCGCAGTTTCCATTGGGCAATATGTGTTGGGCAAAACCGTGACTGGACCCGTCAAGCCGTTCAATACACGCATGGGACGTTTGGAGCCGGATGAATTACAGCGATTGTTGGCATTGGTGAGTTCTGAGGTACGGGTGGAGCCGAAGAGTCAAACACAGGGATTCACTGTGGCCGAGGCCAAGCAGGAAGCCGAACGCTGTCTGCATTGTGACTGCAGAAAGGCAGAGTCATGCCAACTGCGTCAGCTTAGTCAAGCGTACAACGCAAAAGCAACTCGCTACAAGTCTGGTAGACGAACTCTGGAGCTGAATAACGACCATGATCAAGTGATTTACGAACCGGGCAAGTGTATCAGTTGTGGTTTGTGCGTCAAGATCACTGAAGCTATGGGTGAATCTCTGGGCCTGACATTTGTGGGGCGTGGATTTGATTTGCGTGTGGCTGTGCCCCTGGAGGGGGCATTAAACAAGGCATTAGAAAAAGCGGCCCGTCGCTGTGTGGAGGCGTGTCCCACAGGGGCTTTAGCTTTTAAAAGATGAGTTATCAAAAAGCCCAAGGCTTTTTTTGATTCGATTACCACAAATTCGGCTCTGTTTTTTCAACCCGTCTGGTTGTCGAGCGTGTGGTTTCCTTGATGTCGATGGGAGTTCTGGCACAGGCGTTTTTGGGGCATTGACCTGTCCAGCAGTAGAGACAAAGGCTCTTTTTGGGCAGGCCGATTGCTTCAACCATGTCATCAATCGTCTGGTAACGCAGTGTGGTGACGCCCAGGTCCTTGGTAATCCAGTCGATCATTTTCTGGTATTTTTCTGAGGTTGGATCCAGGTATTCGGCGATGTCGATACGATCATGTCCCTCAATGCTGCGGATGGCTTTTCGGGCTGCCAGTTCTTTGATAGACCGTGTGGACATATTGAATCGGCAGGGAAACATGAGAGGGGGGCAGGCCGCTCTTACGTGGATTTGCCTGGCACCGCAATCCCAGAGTTTCTTGACGGTGAAGTTCTTGAGCTGGGTACCTCTGACAATGGAGTCTTCGCATATCACAACACTGTTGCCCTCAATGACTTCTTTAATCGGAATCAATTTCATTTTGGCCACAAAGTCACGTGTTGTCTGGGAGGGAGGAATATAGCTTCTTCCGTACCCTGGTGTGTATTTCACGAGAGGTCGTCTAAAGGGTTTACCGGATTCCATGGCGTAGCCCAGGCCGTGTGCAATGCCCGAATCTGGGACACCAGCGACCAGATCTACGTCAATGTCGGTATCTTGCTTGGCCAAAGAACGACCACATTTTTCCCTGACAATTTCAGAATTGATGCCTTCGTAATCCGATGCGGGGAATCCTGTATAAATCCAATAGAATGCACAGGTCTGACGTATGTTTCCCTTTTTCGTGCGTCTCTGGGAGATCCCGTCTTCATTGATTAGAAGGATTTCTCCTGGCTCGACATACTTGGTGACTTTAAAATCGAGGTTCGTAAATGCACAGCTCTCACTGGTGATAGCCCACTCTGTGTCACTCTTTCCCACAATGAGCGGTGTGTAGCCAAACCGGTCTCTGGCAGCATAAATGCCGGTTCTCGTGAGTAACAGGAGTGAACAGGAGCCATGGATCAGAGTAAACATTTTCTCGATACCATCGACCAGATCATTGCCCTGGCAGATAAGCTTGGCCACCAGTTCGGCAGAATTAACTCCTTTGTGGCAGACTTCGCTGAAGGAGCTCCCTTTCTTCAGAAGTTTAGCAGCCAGCTCTTCTGCATTCTCGATCATACCGTTCATGGCGAGGCAGAAGGGGCCAAATCGAGAGTTCAAGTAGATGGGTTGTTCTTCCTTTACACTGATTACGCCAATTCCCTTGTTGCCCTTCATTCGTGCGTAATCTTCATGAAATTTGGCTTTGAACTGGCTTTGACTCAATGCATGGATCTGCCGGGTAAACACATCGCCCAGAACGACCATGCCGCCATAGCCGGTGCCCAGGTGAGAGTGATAATCCGTGCCATAAAAAAGGCTTTCCGTGCAATTGTCTTTTGAAACCACGCCAAAGAGACCACTCATACCAAAGCTCCTATTGCTTATTGTGACAATGCTAGTGAATGAAATTCTTGATGTTTGCAACCGTACTAGACCCTTGGCGAAAAAGAAGGTGTTAGGTACCAGAATAGGATTGCAGACCGACTATATACTATCATATCGAATTATTCGTTCAATTGACAGATTATAATCTGGGTACGGTCAGACCCCCATCAATTCTGAATACCTGGCCCGACGAATAGGGGAAGTCTCCTCTGGCCAATGAAGCAACGGCTCGACCCACATCTTCGGGCAGTCCCCATCGGGGCTGAATACAGAGCCCGTCCGCGAAAAGTTTGTCATATTTGGCCTGAACCCCGGCCCCGGCAGTCATGTCGGTTTGGATGATACCGGGACTAACTTCGTATACCGGAATGTTAAACTCGCCGAGTCTGGTGGCAAAAAGTTTGGTCATCATGGTCAAACCCGCCTTGGAGACACAGTAATCTCCCCGGTTAGTTGAGGCCATGTCAGAGGAGATGGAGGTTACATTCACAATGCAGGCATTCAAGCCGGGCGATGTGTCCTTTTGCTTGATCATCCAATTGGCCACAACTTGAGTCAGGAAATAGGGGCCCTTGAGATTGGTGTTGAGTACTCTGTCAAAACTGGTTTCTGTGCTCTCCAGTATGTCTGCCCTTTCTTTTGGAGCCACACCGGCGTTATTGACCAGGCAGTGAAGATCGCCGTAATGGCTCTTGATGGTCTCCAACATGTGCAAACGTGCTTCAGGCGAACCGATATCAGCCTGACAATAGATCACGTCATGGCCCAGTTCTTTGAGTCGGTTCATGACGCCAATGATATCTGTCTCTGGACGCATGCCATTGAGTACGAGACTGTAGCCTGTCTTGGCCAGTTCTGTAGCAATGCCCAAACCAATGCCCCGGGTGCCTCCGGTGACCAGTGCTATTTTTGGTTTCATGACTTAATTGGCCTCCAATTCGGGTATGGTAACCCATTGACGTTTTTCCCAGCTCTCCAATCCCTTTTCAGCCAACTGCACGCCCTTGGCCCCTTCGAGCAGGGTCCATGGGAAGGGTTCGTTGTTTGCCACGTGACGCAGGAACAGCTCCCACTGGGCTTTAAAGGCATTGTCGCAATGGTTTGGATAGGGCTCTTTTGTCCAGCCGTCAAAGAAATGAATGGGCTGTTCTACATCGGGATTCCAGACCGGTCTGGGCGTGTTCTCATAACTTTGGGTGTAGCAGTTGCGAAGGCCGGCCACAGCCGAGCCCTTGGTACCGTCGACCTGCAGCGTTAAAAGATCGTCCCTGCGCACTCGAACGGTCCAGGAGGAATTAAACTGTGCAATGACGCCTGACTCCAATTCAAAGGTGGCATAGGCGGCGTCGTCTGCTGTACAGGCATAGGCATGACCCTGTTCATCAATCCGTTCGGGGATATGTGTCGCGCCCAGGCAAGAGACCGCTTTGACCTTACCGAACAGATTGTCCAGCACATATCGCCAGTGACACAGCATGTCTGTAATAATGCCGCCGTCATCTTCTTTTCGGTAATTCCAGGACGGACGTTGTGCTGCGACCGTATGACCTTCAAAGACCCAGTAGCCAAACTCACCTCGAACAGACAGGATCTTGCCAAAGAATCCCGTGTCTATCAAATGTTTGAGGGCGAGCATACCGGGCAGCCAGAGTTTGTCTTGAACCACGCCACTCTTCAGGCCTGCTTTTTGGCAGAGCGTATAGAGTTCCATGGCTGTTTTGACATCCACGGCCACGGGTTTTTCCAGGTAGCAGTGCTTGCCAGCGGCCACGGCCTGTCGTACGCCGTTGGCTCGTCGTCCTGTGGTCTGGGCATCAAAATAGATGGTGTTGTGGGGATCGGCCAGGGCGGTTTCGAGGTGGGTGGTTCTTTTGGTGACACCGGAACGCTCTGCCAGTTGCTGCAGTTTGTCCGGGTTACGTCCCACCAGGATCGGGTCAGGCATGATCACCTCATCGTCCGAGATGGCAATGCCACCCTGTTCAATGATGGGGCAGATAGATCTCAAGAGATGTTGATGGGTGCCCATGCGACCTGTGACACCGTTTAGAATAATGCCCACTCTATGCTGTTTCATGGAGAAGTTGCCCTTATACTGTATGTTGAGGGCCTATGAACACGTCAGATAGGCCTGTTTAATTTTGTCAAGAAATTCAGTCTGGTCCGTTTGCCAGTATTGGTTTGAGAAGATCTCCACTTCGTGGAAACCTTCAAATCCAGCTTCTTCAACCCAGCCCCTGATCTGCGGCAGATTGATGCAGCCTTCCCCCATAAGACCTCGATCGTGAAGCATGTCCGTGGTGGGGGTCTTCCAGTCACAGATGTGATAGGCGAAAAGATGGCCCTGCTTGCCGCAGCGTTTTATCTCCTGCTCAAGCGTGGGATCCCACCAGAGATGATACACATCCACGGCGACGCCCACATGGGGAGATCCAATTTGCTCGGCCATATCATTGGCCTGCCCCAGTGTGTTGATGGCAGACCGGTCATCTGCATACATGGGGTGGAGTGGTTCAATGGCCAATTTGATATCACAGGCTTTGGCATGATCCAAGAGCCCCTCAATGCCCTCACGGATCTGATCACGCGACATGGCAAGGGGTTGTTCTGGCACGGCGCCACACACAAGCACCACCATGGGGGCACCCAAGGCTGCCGCTTCATCCATGGCGATCTTGTTTTCATCAATGGCTTTGGCCCGCGACTCTTTGGAGGTTCGGGGAAAAAAACCACCTCTGACCAGCGAGACAATGGATAGGCCGTGGTCGCGAAGTAATTGGCCTGTGTCCTTGGGGCCATGGGTTGCCAGGGTGTCACGCCATACTGAAATACCCTGGACACCGGCCTTTTCATAGGCCTTGGCCGCGTGATCAATGGACCAGGGTTTGGTGGTGATGGTATGAACACAGAGTTTGGAAAGATCCTGAATAACTGTCATGATGGACTCTTTCTGCCGAGGCATCCGAAGAAGGTGTAGTACGGATCATCATTGAGTATACGCTGCACATACAGGGCTGCTTCGCGTGCGTGATAGTCACCCCACATGCCGGATTCGCCAAACGGGATATGGCTGTCTTTGGGCGTCGTGTCCCAGCCATTGGGCTGGTGGTAGATGGAATGAAGAATGAGCCCCTGGTGCGCCCGATCTTCTGCCAGATAGGGCACCTCCAAAAGTCGACCAAGCACGGTCAATCCGGCTTGCCAATAGTGGTCACCCTGTGGGTCATTGGCCTGTTGAAGGTATCGTCCCAAACGCAGCAGCCCCTGCACGCCAATGGCAGCGGCCGAACTATCCACTGGCTCAAATTCATTGTAGGGATCTGCCGGTTCATTCAAGTAATCGCCCAGGCAATGGAGAGATGGGGCACCGGTGTCCCAATAGGGGATGCCATCGGTGGGGGTGTTTTTTATGTAAAAGTCACAGGTGGCTTGAGCGGCTTTCCTGAAGGTTTTCTCAATAGTCTTACGATCTCCGCAGTCTGCAAGTTCCGAGTCATCCAGCATGGCCAGATACTCCAATTGCTCGGCAAACCCCACCATGGCCCAGCTCAAGCCTCGGGTCCAGGTGGTGAACCCGCTAAAGCCTTGCTGAGAATTGGGGCAGCGATATTGACCGTCGTTGGTATTGAAGATACTTTCATGGGCAGTCCGGCCAGGGACGTCAAAATTATCACGCCCCTCTCCATAATAGACGGCGTACTTGGCTGTAGCCTGAGCATGCTGAATCGCCCGTTTGAGCAGGTTGACCTTGACGTCGTTGTCTGTCCAGAGACTGTAGCCCAGGCTGTGGCTGACACACAGGGATCGACAGGAACGAATCGTGTCCACAAACAAGGAGTGGGGCCCATTAAAGGAGTACAGAAAGCCGCCTTCCGGGATCTCTGTCCATCGCTTCGCCTGGACAGTACCGGAGAGTTTGAGTGCCAGCTCGTAGTACTCCTTTTCCCACTCATTGTGTTCAATGCGATCTTCCTGCATCAACCGCAAGAGATTGCCATAGGTGCTCACATTGTTGAATCCGTGGTCATGCACACCAAAGTGACCCACGTGAGGGGCCATGTGCTGCTGTGTGCCATGGCGTCCCAGGGACAGAAAACTGTCATCGCCTGTGGCATCAAATTGGAGAATGCTCGAACCGATTTGAAAGCCTTGTGTCCATTCTGTCCAGCCTCGCGTGGTGTAGCGTCCGTGGTCGGTGAACACCGGGGTGCCCTGGGTGAAGTCGTAGGTCTCTTCAATGGCCAAAATTTTGTGGGCTGACAATGACCAAAATGCCTTGAGCTTGTCACTCAGATCAGCCGCTTGAATGTGGGTGTTTATTATCACTACATATCCTCAATGAGATCAAAATAGGGTGACAGGTTTTTATGACTTGGGGCTTTTGGCTTGCCGGCATCGACAGGTTGTCGATGTCACGGCCACCAACCCCAGTGTTAATAGCAGAGCCAGGTCAAAGCGTACTGGCCCAATATTGTGTGGCATTTTGGGAAGGCCGGAAAACACGGGAAGCTGGGAGTAGAGAAACAAAATCAGGCCCAGGACCGTGGCTACCACCACTTCAATACCAGGACGTTTTCTGGTAAAGAGGCCCGTCAAAATCATGGGGGCCATCATGGAGGTCCCTGCAAAACTCACTCTGGCAATCAAGACGAGTTGATTACCGCTGACAATAGAGAACGCCAGGGCTGCCATGCCAAAAGTAAGAATGGCCAGCCTTGTGACAATCAACGGGGATTTGCCCTTGAGTAGGAGAAAAGATCTTACCTCGGAACCCAACGCGAATAACTGCGAATCTGCGGTTGACGTGGCTGCGGCCAGCAGACCGACCACCACAATGGCGGCAATGGCATCATGCTGATCATGAAGGAGAACGCCCTTGATAAAGACATCAGTGGGTACACCTGTATATTTAACAGCACCGTACAAGCCTATGGCAATCGTGGGCAGTAAAACAAGCAGGGTAAAGATGCCCAGTCCTGTGGCCATGTGAAATAGCGTTTTGCGACTCTTGATAATGATCAGACGCGTGGTGATCTGGGGTTGTGTGACCGGCAAGAACAGGATGGCAAAAAAGGAGGCGATGAGGAATTGAGGCGTGAACAATCCCTTGGGACCTGGTGTGGAGAGCAGGGCGTTATCAACTTGCTTGACCTGTTCGAACATGGCGCTGATGCCACCAAAATGCCTGATACATCCCACAGCAATGATCCAGAGCACAATCAAGAGAATCGTGCCCTGGATGACATCACAATGGATGATTGCACGCAGACCACCCACCTCGCTGTACGCCAGCATCACGCACACAATGCCAAGAGACCAGCCCCAGGCAGGCAATGTGTCTGGAAAAACGGCTGTCAGGAAAATGGCAATACCGCGAATTTGAATGGCCACATAGGGCACCAGAAAAAGAAAGATGCCACAAAGATAGACCGCCCCTGCAAACCGGGTTTCATAGCGTTGGCTGAGCAAACCTGCCATACCCTGGAAGTTGTACTGAGACGCCACACGCCGCAGGTGTAATCCGAACCAGATGACCAAGAAGAACATGGCGGCATCTGAGATGGCCAGATAGATCCAGGCACCCACGCCATGGGTTCGGAAGAAATCTGGCATGCCCATCAATGTGAAAGTGCTAAACAGGGTGGCTGCAAAGGTGAGCATGCCCACAAAAACACCGATCTTTGATCCCCCCATGATGTAGTCTTCAGCACTTTTTGTCTTACGCCAGGAATTGAATCCTACGCTCGCCAGCATGGCCAGGTACACCACAATCATGATCCAGAACCAACCGCTCATTTGCTCTCTCCTTCTTTGTCTCCGGCTTCAGGGTGAACCAGTGTGCCAAGAAAGGTCACCACAACCATCGCCACATAAATCAGTATGCTGGTCCACAGGGTTCGCGGCACACCCAGGAATGAGGGGTCAGCCACGCCTGATGGAATCACCAGGGGGGTGAAAGAAAGCAGGCATAACAGACCCATGGCGCCAATACAAATCTTCCAGAAGGGGTTGGATTTCTTCATGAAGTTTCCTTTGTCACTTTTTCAATAGATCATGACCGTTTATTCAGAGAAGCAGAATCGCCAGATTCTATCTTATTTGAGCTTGCTTGGAAACCTAAGCCCCGCAAATTTTTTGTTTTTACAAAGGGCCAATAGTGGGTTATTCTGTGACCCAGGCAATAAGGGGTAGCTCTAATAATTGCTTTTGAGTAATAAATAGAAGATTTTTGAATTCTGGCAAGGAAGGGAAATCAGGCTTAGTTGAAACTAAGGCGGCTTTTTCGTGACGCAGTCCAGAATCAAAAAGATTCGCTTGCCCGCCAATATGAGTTTTTAGAGGTGCCCATCAAGTTGTGTTCAAATCATAGATAAGTACAGCGAAAGGAGATGCCCCCCATGGTATCCGAATTTGAGAGATTGACCCGTCGAGTTTTTCTACGAGATTCCCTGTTGACGTCTGTTGTTCTGGTGGGTGGCTTTGCCACAGGCGTTTTGGGCGAGGATAACGTGCCTGGCTCAAAAATGAAGCTTGGTCTCGTGGCCTACTTGTGGGGCAAGGACTGGGATATACCGACCTTGATTGCCAATTGTGAAAAGGCCGGTTTCCAGGGCGTTGAGTTGAGAGTGAACCATGCACATGGCGTGTCAGCAAAACTGAATGCAGAGCAGAGAAAAGCCGTAAAAAAACAGTTTCGTGCGAGCAAAGTGGCCTTTTTGGGGATGGGCTGCAATTGGGATTTTCATCACACGGATCCGGCCAAACTGAGAGCCTCAATTGAGGGTGCCAAAGCGGATGTTTTGCTGGGGTTTGATTGCGGTGGGACGGGCATAAAGGTTAAGCCCAACAGCTTGCCCAAGTCAGTGTCTGTGGAAAAAACCTGTTCGCAGATTGGGCAGTCTCTTGATGAAGTGGGGCGATTTGCCGCGGATTACGATCAGGAAGTGCGTGTGGAGGTCCACGGTAGCGGGACCAGCGAGTTGCCTGTGATGAAGCAGATCTTTGATCATGTCACGCAGAAAAACGTGACCGTGTGTTGGAACTGCAACAGTCAAGACCTCAATGGCAAGGGATTGGAGGCCAATTTCAATCTGGTGAAAAAACGTCTTGGCACGACCACACATGTGCGGGAGTTTAATATTGGCGATTATCCCTATCAGCAGCTTATCGATCTGTTTGTCAGCATGGATTATCAGGGTTGGATTCTACTGGAAGCGCGTACCAAGCCCAAAGACCGCGTTGCTGCCTTGATCGAACAAAGGCAGGTTTTTGAAAGAATGGTGAAAAACGGCCAGAACAAATAATCGATGTGACTGGGCTTGAAATACAGATAGGCCCACATTCGTTAGGAGTCGAGGACAATGGCTTCACTCATTGTTACAACAGGCAAGCAGGAAGGTCACTTTTATCCTCTGGGGCATCGAACCAATGTGATTGGAAGAGATGAGGCCCTCTTAATTCAGATTCTGGACACCATGATTTCCAGAAAGCACATGCAAATTCGATACGATCAGTCTTCTGGCCGATATTATGCACTGGATATGAAAAGCAGCAATGGTATTTATGTCAACAATCGTAAAATTGAGGGAGAAGTGGTCTTGTCTGACAGCGATGTGATTGGTCTGGGTGTCACGAGTCTGTTGTTTACGGACAAAGACTTTGACAGTCAGGACAGTGCCCTTCAGCACTACAAAAAAGTGGGGGAACGTATGCAGGTCACGACCTACAGTCCCCCAATGCACCCACAACCCCAACCGCCCCTTGAAGACCAGGTCTGATTAGCGTTTCAGGCCTTAAGGAGTTTCATCATGCGTTATAAAGCCAGTGTAATGACAATTCTCTTAACCGTGTTGCTGTGTGGACAGTGCTTTGGTTTGGCAGCGGAGCCGTTTCAGTTTGTCGACCTCTTCAATGGCAAGGATCTTTCGGGATGGGTGAATGTCAACACGGCCAAAGATACCTGGGCCGTGCAGGAGGGTGTTTTGACCTGTACGGGAAAGCCAATCGGAATTCTCCGAACCGCTGAGCAGTATGAAAATTTCATACTCAAGTTGGAATGGAAGCATTTGTCAGCGGGGGGCAATTCAGGTGTGTTTGTCTGGAGTGAAGCACTGCCGTTTCCTGAGAAACGGTTGCCCAGAGGTATTGAGGTTCAGATCCTTGAATTGGATTGGGCTGTGCAACACAAAGCCACGGATGCCTATGTGCATGGTGAAGTCTTTGGAACCATGGGTTTGAATGCGACACCCGACACCCCCCGGGGCAATCGCAGCAAGTCTATTGAAAAACGCTGCAAAGGAAAAGGCCAGTGGAACAGCTACACGATCGTATGTGTTGATGGTGTAATCAAGCTGGCCGTTAACGGGAAGTTTGTTAATGGGATAAGTCAGTCACCCATCAAGAAGGGATATATCTGTCTGGAGTCAGAGGGTGCACCCATTCACTTTCGCAATGTTCAGATTATGACCTTGCCAGCTGGGGTCACGACAAAGGAACAAACAGCCCCGGAGGCCGATCCGGCCCGGCAATAGAAGACAAAGGCATCGAAACAGGTGCTTACCCGAATCGACTGCCGTGGCGTGATACCGATCTTTCCAGAAATGACAGCGGTGCGTAATGTGCCATATATACCCAATAGTAGTTCCCCAGATAATGGTTTATAAGATTTCTGTTACTTAATCGGGACTGCAACGCTTACGATTCCACGGAGATCGCCTACTTTCAAACCTTCTTTCTCATAACCAAGAACATCCTTAGAACCCTTGGGACCACCATGACATTTGAGACAAAACTCGGTTTTAATGAAAATTGGCCTGACATAACGATACACCTTCTGCTTGCCGATGTGTCCCACAGCACCGTAAGGATTCTTATCATAATCGGCTTTGGCGAATTTGACTAACACGTGCTCTTCAAATTCATCCGGCTTGCCAGAAGCAATTCTGTAAACCGGGCCTGATTCTTTAATAGGAATACCGGTCTGAGCCCTGAAAATAGCCATGGTTTCTTTTGCCCAGGAAGCTGGTAAAACATATTTGAATCCAACACCTTTGACGTTAAGTCTATCCTGATTCATAGCCACAACCATCTTGGCGGATTCCATAAATTTATCTAGCATCTTTTTCTGTACCGGGGTTAAGTTCGGTTTATTCTTCTCAAGTAAACCCCTCATTTTTATCTCGAAATAGTCCGGAGTAAATCCCTTATCTCCGAGTTTTGGGTCTAATATTTTGTTTAAATCAAGGAATACTGTTTTGCGGCCAAGAAGCGTAGCCAAAGACAAAATCTCAGCAACTTCCTTAGCTTCTTGTTCAGAAAATCGTGTAAAAAAATTATACTCAATTTGCCCTCCAGATGTTTGGATGGCTACTTGCGTACCACTATAACCCGGACAGGCCAAAGCAATCATTAACAGCGAGAGAAATGTACAGAAAGTTGTTTTCATTGTCTTCTCCATTGTCATTATATAAATTCTTAGGGTTAAAACCAAATCAGCCTGTTTTATGCCATTGTCACCTCCTTGCATTATCAATAATATTGATTAAAACAATAGCAATGGCAAGTCGACATGTTAAAGATTGATTCCGCTGATAAACCTATTTGAGATTATTTCAGAGGGTCACTTTGCCATTAGTCGAGTCGAGATCGTCGATCCTGGAGGATCTGAGAGATCCATTTTTTACCCGAATCCGAAAATATTTTACTCATAGCCCAAAACAAGGGGTTTTTCAGCGGAATCAAAGATTACGGCGTGACCTCTGCTCACATTTTGCTGAAAGCAAGGCTTTTAGACAAGATGTTGCAGGCGGTTGTTGGCTGTTATCTTTTGCGTAAACGTTGTCCGACTTTTTTCAGCGTCGCTATATCTTCTGGGTGGATAGAGCCGTCTGGCAACGGGCCGGTGTTCAATAGTAGATTCCCACCAATCTTCTCAGCGTTCGCCAGCATGGTCATGACGTCATCGGGTGACTTATGTTTGCCGTTCAATGCCTTGTTGTAAAACCATTGATGTGGTTGAAGCGTGTCGCATATTTCAAGCGGCTTGGTCATTTTCTTGCTCCACTTCCGCTCTGGGGCCATGAAATCTTCTGTGCCGATCAAACCTTGCTTATAGGAAACCAAAACCTGTGGCTGCAAAGAATGAATATGGTCGTAGAGTTCTTGACATTTAAACATTTCCTTATTGTTGCTTCCGTTGGGGCGTAGTGGTGTACCGATGCCATCAAGCCAGATGGAGGCAATAGGTCCATAGTTTGTCAAAAGCTCGGTTATCTGATTTGTCATGAAGTCGAGGTACTTTTGAAGGTCATGTTCTTCGCCGTACTTGTAGAAAGGGTCTTTTGCTTGAGGTCGTGCGGTCCCGCCCCAACCGACATTATTTGGAGCGTGTGGGTGACGCCAGTCCCGGCCATGCGAATAGTATAGGCAAAAGCCTAGTCCCTTCTTCTGGCACTGTTCCGCCAACTCGCCGACCAAATCCTGCTTTGCAGGGGTATTCGTGCTGTTGAAGTCCGTATACTTGGAGTCAAAAAGGCAGAAGCTGTCATGGTGCCGAGTGGTCAAGTTGACGTATTTCATTTCGGCATTGAGCACCATGTCTGTGATGAAATCAGCATTGAACTTTTCAGCACGAAACTGCCTAGCTATTTTCTCATACTCCGCCACCGAGAGTTTCTCTCGTACCTGAAGCCAGTCGTTCTTGGCAATTCGGCCATCAATTGTGCTGATTAAAGCATTCGGACCATAATGAATAAAAAGACCAAAGTCTGCATCCCGGAACCATTCTATAGCGGCCTTTCGCGGATTTGTGGCGTAGAGTGCTTCATATCCTTTCAGGTATGAAGGCACTTCTAATTTGGACTTTGCAAAAACGGGGAAACCCGACAAGACAACTCCGGTACACACAGCACTGGTTTTAATAAATTCTCGACGACTTATCATTGAGTTCTTTTCCTCTGTTTCTTATCAGCCAACATAAATTAATGGTCAAATCACCTAAGAGCAAGGTGAGGTGCCTCGCTGCTAAGGTTAACTAGCTGTCGGTATTCAGCGGTCAGCTCTTTGGAAACGCTCCGCGTTGTCTGTTTAAATAGACCCCTCAGTGCTTCGGCGTGACAGAGTCAGTCTGTAGGGTTGTCTGGCTGGTGAATGATTGTCTATCCCTTTTGGCTGAAGGCTGAGAGCTATATGTTGTGTACCGGGCATGCCCGGCGACTTAAGAGCGATAGTATGACTTATAATGACACATATTTCAAACTAAAGTCTCGAGCCAGCCCCAACGGAGGCGAAGGCTAGCTGAAGGCAAGGGTGAAGCGGTAACGCCAACCTGAAAGAAGCCTAAGGCAAAGATGCGAGCTGACGAACAGCAAGCGGATTAGGCTTGGTACGACAGAACAAGGAGGCTCCCGGTGTGGATGGCTTAACCGTCGATCAACTCGGAAAGTACCTCAAACGACATTGGCTTAAGATACGGGCTTCTATCCTGGATGGGACCTATCAGCCGTTACCCGTCCGTCGCAAAGACATTCCTAAACCCGACGGGGGTGTAAGATTGTTGGGTATCCCAGCTGTGGTAGACCGTGTGATCCAACAGGCGATTGCTCAAGTGCTTCAATACATCTGGGAATCTGTGTTCTCAGGTGGCAGTTTCGCGTTTCGACCCGGACGTTGCCAGGGCGATACAGTAGTGATCAGCACGATGACGGTCAGCTTTCATCCCACGCTCCAACAATGCGTCTACAACCTTCGGGGGAAGTACAACGGAAACTGGGCGTGCAGATGACTCTCTCCTTCTAATGATATCTCGATCTGTCGCATCAAAGGCTAGCATCTTGCCAAGTACGCGGACACACGCGATCTCAGTTCTTTTGTCTTCACTTCGCAACTCTTGTAGCACATTCTTCCAGAAGCCAGTTTTCCGCCCTCGCTCAGCCACAATATGGGAAGCAGCCATAAGGGTAGAGGTATTGTCGAGCCATCTTCCGCCCTTGCATTAACATCCACACCCTTAGTTATGAGGAATTCTGCTATCTGTTTATTCTCAGCATAAAACAAAGGTGTTCGGCCACTTTTGTCCTTAGCAGTTGCGTCAGAATATTTTACGATGAGGCTTTTTACTTTGTCAAAATTTCCTACGTAAACTGCGGTATGAAGAGTCGAAACGGTAGCGCCCTTGGCGATAAGCAATTTAGCCATCTCTTTTCCCGCCCACTTGGCAACATCCAAAGGGGTTTCGCCGTCAGCGTTCTTGGCATTTACATCAGCACCTTGGGCAATGAGTAGTTGAGCTATCTCTTTAGGATGACTTAAAGAAGCTACCATATGCAATGGTGTCCATCCCTTATGCCAACGAGCATCTTCACTGATTTTAACATTAACATTTGCACCGTTTTCGATGAGCAGTTCAGCAACATTCCTGCTCCGGGCTTTGTGTAAAGCTGTCCCAAGCCAATAAGCAACGATGAGATACTAAACCATACTATTGGATAAACCGCTGATTTCGAAATTTCAAAGAACGCATTGCTGCGATGCGATAACGATTAATTGAGGGGCGGAGGTACGACGTCCCTCTCCAATGACATGTTATATCCGTTTTAACTGTTTTCTAAATACATGGCCCCAACTTCAAAGCCTTCTTCTGGAGTACCTTCGAAAGAACCATTATCAAATATGCATGCATCGTATTTCATCTTACTATAAGAAAAATAGGCGGCACTCCACCTATCATCAGTAAAATGACGCAGACGACAAAGTTTCATTGGTATATTGCGACATCTTTCAATATATTCCTCCCGCGATTCTGGAAAATCAGGTGGGGGAAAATCGTCCGGTACATATGGTTCAGTATAGGCATCTATGTAACAAAACTGATTGCGAAAACGTATATCAAGACGTGTGAACTTGCCAGCATAATGCTTTTGGGCATAAGTCATGATTCTTTTTTTAGTAATTATTTTAGTTCGCTTCGGAATATTAACTCCACCGGAATGTGGATCATAAACCCATGGCATTATGACTTTTCCTTTCAGTCCCTGTCTACATTACAAGAATATAACGATAAGATCATTCGCCTGAAAATCGCGAAGTGACTGAAAGGGCGAATGGATCGCTTGGTTCTTTGTCGAATTGTACAGCCGTCTGTACAATTCAAATTGAGTTACTTAACTCAATTACTATTCTATACTCTTAGCCAGGAATCGTCACTTCAAAATTCCGAGCAATGATTTCGTCTGGATTCAACCATCTTTCTTTTGCTTCAGTCTTCGTGTTACTACGCCTGGACAAGTGGATTGCATTCGCCACGCCTGCGGCCGGGACAGTCATCGTTCGCTTAGGCTCACTTAAATGACAGTCCCACCTGTGCCGGCGTAGCTTTAGCGAAGAGGTATCCATTTCTCTTTTGCTGGGTGAGAACGTTGATCACGCACTTCCACGACAAGGCGCTGATATGTGACATTCATTTATGCGAGCATAAGCGAGTATATGAGTGTCACGGTTAAATACCAGAGCGGCAGCACGCCACGCATGAAAGCAACGGTAAGATACTAAGCCGCTCTATATTGAGCTGACGGTTAATTGCATAATATCAAAGAACGCACTGAATGAGGAACGGCCTTTAGGCCGTCTCATTGAATCCGTTGGTTGAACTCTTATTCGTTAGCAAATGTTAGGATAATGTCACTTGGCGGAATGTTAAGGATTACGGCATGACCCCTGCTACCTATTATTGGGTTACAGGTGTCACATGACACGATTGGCCTGGGGTTATTTTGAATGCCAATACACCACGTTCTTTATCAAACGTGGATGGCACGGATTCTCCGTTAAGGTCCGTAACCTGCCATGTGGTTATTTTTTCCATTCGTAGACGACATGATGTGCCACCTTCCGATGAAACGGTGACTCGAGTTGGCATCATGTCTTTCCATTCGGCTGACACACTGAAAACACCACGTGCGCGGATGCCCTCAAAAGAACCGCTATGCCAAACGCGCGGTAACGCAGGCAATAGATCAATATGCCCTTCATGGCTTTGCAATAACATGTCGGCCATACCTGAGGTGCCACCCAAATTGCCATCAATTTGAAAAGGAGGATGCGTATCCCATAGATTCGGTAAAGTTCCCTTGTGTAATAGCATCATTAGTAGTTTGTGACACCGCTCACCATCTTTTACACGCGTCCATGCATTAAGTCGATGTGCCATTGCCCATCCGGTGCTCTTGTCTCCGCGCATGTTAAGCGTCACTTTAGCCGCTTCAAGCCATTCTTTACGTTGAGTAATAATAGTCCCAGGATAAAGTCCAACGAGTTGACTAATGTGACGGTGGTGCGGATCGCCCAATTCCCCATAGGTACTTTCCTGTCTGAATTCTTTAATCTGTCCGGAGGTTCCAACGATCACAGGCGAAAGTTTTGGAAGCTGCGTCTTTAGCACGTCAAGAATTGGGTCAGTTTTTTTGAGTAATTGCGCCGCCTGGAGCGTCATCGAGTAATTCTCATGCACCCACTGTTGATCATAAGCAGAGCCCGGAAGATTGATATGCCCACCACCCTTCTGCTTGTTTTCAGGTGACCAGGATGGATCGCACAACAGTGTTCCATCGGGTTGTTCTTTAAGGGCCTCTGACAAGAAACGACTGGAAGACAGAAGAAATGGCCATATTTTTTCTAGAATCTCCATGTCCCCTGTATACGTGTACCATTCCCACATAGGGTAGATCACAAACGGACCCGTGCCAGCGCCCGATGTGCTTCCTGGCCCACTTACGGAATAAGCATTATTTCCCGTTCCGGCAGTCCATCCGTTTTCTAGTTTTTTTCCAGTCCAATTTTTCAACATCCCTTTGGCAATCTTTTGTTGCTGTGGAAAAGCTGCATGAAAATAATCATAATACGGTTCAAATGTTTCTTCTAGCCCCGTGGAAAATGTGGGCCAGTAATTCATTTCAATATTAATGTTACCCCAATAACCGCCGGTCCATGGCGCACTTTGATGCATATTCCATGTGCCTTGCAAATTTGCAGGGAGCGTTCCTTTACGAGAAGAGCTAATCAACAGATAACGCCCGAACTGGAAATATAATTCCTCTAAGTAACGTGCCGCAGCTACTTCTGGATCAGGTGCTTTAAGTAGCTTCTCTGTCGGAAGATGGGACACTTCGCCGCCTAAATCAATTTTTGTTCGCTCAAAGAGCCTTCCTACATCCTGCTGGTGGTGCTCAACCAACTGATCCCAACCTGCTTTACGCGCCCGAGCAATAATCTGTTTTATTTCATCCGAGGGGACCTCATTTCCTTTAAGCTTATCGCCTGCTTTGCCCTGAAGAAACACGCTGGAATTCAATCGATAATTGGTACCAATCGCCACATAGACAACCGCTTGATCCGCACCCTTTACCTCAAATTCACCGTCTGCCCCCTGTGCCGAAGCTCGAACCGTTCCTCCTGTGGTCTCAATAACTATTCGGACTTCATAGTTCAAATTAAAGGGCAATGCATGCCCGCTTAGGATGATGGTATCCCCTTCTGTAGTCGCCATCCCCGACCGGAATTCACACAGATAGGGCTGCGTTGCTTTAAGGTTAAACGAAACACTCCCAGGCGTACTCGCGGTGAGGCGGGCAACAAAAATCCGATCAGGATAACTTGTAAACGCTTCCTTTAAATAGGTCACAGTGCCGATTTGATACTCAACGGTCCCAAACGCCTTTCCCAAATTAAGTGCTCTGCGATACTGAGTTTGCTCACCAGGCACATGCACCTGCGTAAGTCGCAGTTCACACAGGTTTGAAAGCCCTGTGCGATTCCATGCTCCCTCTGGTTTACTGGGATCGCGCACATACAGGCTTTTTTCCGTAAACTGCCACATCTCCTCTTGAACGCCGCCAAAAAAGTTTACCCCAAAATACCCATTACCCAAAGGAAACGAATGTGCCTCCCACCCTTTTAAATTTAGGGGCGCCGGTTTATCATCAAAAATAATATATTCTTTATTGGCAACCGAGTTAGTTTCTGCGCTCAAAGACATTGCAAAATTGAGACCAAACAAAACAGACACTATTAGGCGTTGCATCAGTAAACCTTTTTTCATAATCAGTCGCTTTCGTAAAAAACATAAATAGCTTATTTCGAAAATAAATGCCCGGCGGAGTTTAGAGTTTTCAGGTTGGTAGCGAGGCGGCAGCAGCAATCAGCAAAGCATATTGGTCCCAGGCCCGAAAAGACTCTAATAAACAGTGCCCCTTAGAGTCTTTTCAAGAGGTAATTGGTTTGATTCCGGCCAAAGTCCAGACTGCGTCAAAGCGATAAGGAATTGCGTGGCGACATGGCGTTTTCCGGGTTCGTTGAGGTGGCCGCAATCTAAGTGCTTCAATTCATCTGGGAACCGGTGTTCTCGAATGGCAGTTTCGGGTTTCATCCCGGACGGTGTCAGCACGATGCGATTGCCCATGCAAAGAGCCTCATCGAGCAATATCTCAATTACTGGATCATGCGTCGTTTGCGTGCGATCATCTGGAAACACTGGAAGAATCGCCGCACACGTATCCGAGAACTTGAAAAACGCGGTGTTTATCATGCCTATGCAGTCACTACGGGATGTTCCCGTAAAGGCGCATGGCGTATGAGCCGTGTCAAATGGGTCATGATCGCTTTGCCGAATGCTTACTTCAAAACACTCGGATTGTATTTGCTCAGTCCATGATCTGCCTCGATCAGCCGAATCGCCGGATGCGGACCCGCACGTCCGGTGGTGTGGGAGGGGGCCTCAGCAATGGGGCTCCCTATCCCGTTAGATGATAATTATTGCAGTTCAAAGGTTACCGTCACATTTCCTCTCACCGATATTGTTCCGAGGGCAATTGTCTCAGAAGCATCACCTGTGGGTTCACCGGTAACCTGCCTAACCATTTGAGTCATACCCTGGTTTCTGCCATTACCCCAGCCACCATTGTAGTGCCATGCATTGTGCTGGCTATTCTCATTGATCTGAATCGGAAAGCCAACTTTCTTTTCCAGAACGGCGGCCATATTCTCAGCCTTTTCTTTGGCAGCTAGCAGGGCTAGTTTCCGTGCTTCTTGTCGGTGCTTCTTGAACTCTGTAGTCTGAAAATCTATGCCATGAATATGCGTGACTCCTGCAGTAAGAACACCTGTAATTAACTGCTCGATCTTGCTTGTGTCATTTAATGTGACAGATATTGAGATTCGTACAAAGTACCCTATGAAATTCTCCCTCCTGGATTCACTCTTATACCTTGGCTCAATTGACAGGTGGTCAGTTTTTGCATCCTTTTCTTTTACTCCCGCCTTCTTGATTACCTCTCTTGCTTGGCGAAGGATGTTATTGTTCTGCTGTTTTGCCAACTGAATCTCTTTATTCCAAGTTTCAATTCCCAAGAGGATTACTGCTTTGTCAGGTATGACTTGGACTACGGCATCACCCGTTACAGTAATCTTCCGGGCGTCACTCGATTGTGGTAACTGTCGCGCCGAAACTAATCCAGACAAAAACAAACATACTACGATCTCGCATACGAACTGTCTCATAATTATCTCCCATCTCATTCTAACGGCTGAGTTCACCTGAATTTTGGAGCGTAGCGGAAAAATGTCAGGTGCAACGATTTGTTAGCTTTGTCCTTTCTGGCTCTTAAAATCTCTCAAACCTCGCACAGTTGCAACATCATTTAAGACAGTGTCTTGCCAACCTGATTTGACATCTTCCCGTGAATCGAACCTTTGTATGTATGGTTTGATGTCAAGCAAAGGTGTGCCATCCAATATGTCAAGGTCTCTGACATAAAGAGTATTATTTTCAATTCTATCCAATCGCACAAGACTCATCCCTAATCTATTGGGCCGGTGTGGAGCGCGTGTAGCAAAAATACCATGTTCGTGGTCTGACAGATACGGCTTTAAACGTAAACACGTTTTCTGTGAATGATCGAAGTAATAGAACAAATAGATATGAGAGAATCCTTGCAAATCTTTCAATCCGTCAGTATATCTATTATTCAATATAATTGTACCTTCAATATCGTTACAAAAAACAGGTTGTATCGGGGTTTTGGAAATTTCCTTATGTGGAGAATGGATAATTCCTATCGATTGGAATACAAATTTGTTATCTTTCATGAAAGACTCTCTTATTAACTTCTCTATACATATTTTTTGTTAAAAAGTAAGAAGTTTTTCGCAGTCGACTACCCATTCGGCTAATTCTGACATTGTCGCTTTCTGCGCACCTTTAAAATAAGGCTGATTTTTGTGAATTCCACAACGTGCCATGCATGTACCACAGACCTTGACAGGTACGCCTTTAGTAATCAGATCTTTTAACATTTGAGATAGATCCTGATCATATCCTTGTGGTGGTTTGCAGACGTCGCGTGCCATATCTACGGAATCATTCATCAGAAATATTTTCACTTCTTGACCAGATTCAATTAGTTTTCCAGCTAAGCGCAAACCATTCCAAGTTACATCAGTGTTGTCATAAGGTTGACGATTGAAGATAATTAGTATTTTCATTATTTCTTCTCTTATTTAAAGCTAACATTGATTATCGCGCAATATTGCGTGCTATCATAATTATTGAATCGACCTTTTCACGCACTTTTCATGACATAATGTGCATTCTTAAATATGGCGTGTCTCAAGCCTCCTCTCCTCCAAAGCAATCTCTAATAGCCTCCGAAACAATGGCTCCGTTTCAACCATGAGTTGCCGTCGGACGCTCCGCGATCCGCTGCAAACTTTTATTCGTTATGGTGACTGTATTACGCGATGCTCGGCAAGGATATATGGATCATGATTCAAGGAAACGACTAATTTGTGCAATCTATCTGAACTCTCAATCGTGGGATTAAACTCATATATCCTAATAACGGGTATGGTTGTCATCGTTCGAAAAGGTCCTTTACCTTTCCATATTGGCAAGACGCCCACTAGTTTATTGAGCGTGCTACGCCATCTTGAGGGAACTTTTGCGACATCTCTTTCAATACTAACATGCAAAAAGTTTGGATTAGCAGTGACGGCATGCTTGATACGATAAAAAGTCTCATCATAGTCTAGGGTTTGCCATTTCGGTCCGAGGCAAGCTAGGCTCAAGAACAACACAGCAATGAACAGTATCGCAGTAATACGTAGTTTACGATTTACCATAACGTTGCGGCTGATGAGACGCGAGCGTGCTCGCGGTCTCTATCGAGCCGCTGGTTATATGTATTATTTTTTACTTAATTGATATGTCATATTTTGACAATAATCCTACAACTTCAGGTAACCCAAAAATCGCTTTCTGAACTTTGTTTACTTCAGGATCTAGTGTGTATTTAAAGGATGTGCTGAAATCACAACCCTGCAAATTTGTATAGAAAAATACTGCTTGGTTAAGGTCACAATTTTTAAAATACGCTTTGGTTAAATTTGATTCCGTGAAATCCACACCTGTAAGATTGGTATCCTCAAAAATTGTATTCTTAAGTTCAAGACCATAGAAAGAGGAGTGACTTAAAATACAACCAATAAAAGTAATAGTTAATAAGAGATCATTACAATTTTCAAACTGAAGACCCATCATTTTAGAATTCAAGAATATAGCATTAGTGAAAACGGTGTCATACATTTTGATATTGCTTAAATTGCAATCTTGAAATTCACATTTAACAAAGTTTGATTTTGAAATGTTGCAATTTGTAAAATCGCAATTTATAAATTTGCAATTATCATAAAATCCAAATTCTATGTATTTTTGTTCAAAAGTGTTTTTATCGAATATTTCGTCTTCAAAGTGCATATTGTTTTTTTCTGTAATGCTCATATAACGTCTGTATTCGCGCTCGCGGTTTGCCGCGTCGCTGTGCAACGCTTTGTTCTGCAAGGTCCTACAGCTTCTCTATTCGAATCTGTTGAACGACTCCGGCTTTAAAAAAAAGCTGAATCCCTTCGTGTAAAGCTTTTCCTGTGTAGGACTTCTTTTTCCCCGTGGTCATATCATGGGCAATGTAGTTTGTGTCAGACTTTGCGGTGAACCACTCCGGAAATTGATTGATGCGAGGCCAGTCCAGCGGCATGTGCATGATGGTCTTGCTACGTTGTTGATCAAAGATTAAACGCCCTTCATAATCCTGCTTGCTGCTAATTGAAATATAAAGCGTACCGTCTCGCTCAACGGCGCCAAAAGCCACATTTTTATCATAGGGCTTGATGGTGAGTCCCTGAGCTTTCCACAGGCAGTACATGAGAGTGGTGCGGGCAAAGTTCCCATCGGGATAGACCCCGCTGATAATGCCGTTTTCTTTCTGCTGCCGCCAGAGATCCTGCATTGTGTCATCCACCCAGAGTGCTGCGCCTTCAATGGGTTCCCGGTTATAGAGATTCATTACCCCCTCGGCAGAGTCTGTTCTCCCGTCCATTTTCTCGCCAAAACAGTTGTTAAGATATTTGGGATTAATATTCTCAAGCACCTTGAGCGTGGCATCTCGATATTCCTTTTTGCCGTTAATCAGGTAAAGTGTGTAATAGCCGTTCAGGACGTAACCGAAGTTGTCTGCGAGCCTCTTACTTGTGGGTTTCCCGGTCTTCGGGTTGACGGCATTGTAAAAGAAGCCGTCTTCATTTCTACCGATCGCCAATGCGCGGTCATACATTCTATAAAGGGGTTTCTTATATTCCGCAGCTTTGGCGGGATTGACATAGGTCAATGTGGCATACAGCTCGGTCAGTCCGCCCATGATTTCGTTGCCATGATCTCTAAAACGCAAATTAGTGAAATCATCAGTCGGATGGTTGCCTTCAGCCAACAGATAGTGGTCGGCAATCCGGATGGCATATTCGAGCCACTTTGCTTCGCCGGTAATCCAGTAGATTCGGGGCAGCATCTGGAGCTGCTCTCCGTTGACCTCAACATTCGTTGAGACCATCAAAGCGCCAGAGGCCGTCTTCACGGTGGCATATTTAGACCACATCACCGTCTGCAATTCAATCATGCGGTCAAACCAGGGGTTGTCGGTGCCCATCCACTCCGTAATGGCCATAAGGCCGTCCTTGACATATTCCGAAGCGCCGAAAACGTCAGCTCGTCCAACCTGTTTGTCGGTATCGATTCGATAGGTGACCGGCATACCGTCTGGCAACGAAGCATACTTTCGTTCGCTGGCAAGAATGGTTTTCATGATGCCGTTATACTTCTCCGGATCGGTGAAGGATGTTGTCAGTACCATAAAGGCATAATTATCTGCCGCAGCATTTTTCGGGGTCCACTCTTTGGATTTTGGGGATGCATTTTGCGGAAGGAGCATGGTTTTAACCGGCCCTTCTTTGTCACAATACGCGAGCCAGCCATCAACATATCGTTGGCACCGTTCATATCCCTCTCGGACAAGCAGGGAATTCTCCTGCGTCTTATCGAAACAAACTCTTTGTTCATCTGCACTCAAGCAGACCTCAGGAGTGGTCGAGGCGATTAGGAACAAATATATTAGCAGGTGTCTGGTTGTCATTGGGGGTCCCTTTCTTCTGTAGAACGACTTGATGAGGGGCGGAGGTACGACGTCCCTTCGATCAAAATGTTCTGACTCTGCTTTTCGAGACAGAGCCCTTTCTTTTTTTAGTTTCAACTTACAACGGGACTTTTGCATTTTCAGGTTAAAGACAGATGAAGCTTGATTTTCTGAGAACTCCAACCATCAACTTCGGCACGTTCTATTGCCCATTCCAGGGTTTGACTGAGACTCTCGCGCAATACCGCCCGGCAGGCCTGTCCAATGGTCGTCAAACGTTCCAATGCCCACGCACGCGCATGGCCCTGCTTCAACTGAGACATCAAGAGGCTGTACGCCAGAAAGACCATGTACATGTGGCGGGTCTGGCCACGGCCATTTCTAAGCTGACATTCACCCATGCCCAGATGTTGCTTGCCATCCCGATGGAAGCATTCTGTGCCTGTCCAACGATAGCGATATACACGAAGAATGCGAGTCACTTCCCAAGCTGTCCGGTTTGTAACCAGAGCCTTTCTTGCTTTTACATCGTTATGTTTCTCCCAGAGGAGCACGATACGGACTTTATGATCAACCTCAGGGATACGAATACTGACGGTGAAGTACCACTGACGGGATTTGCCCATCTTCAACACTTTGCGATCCTTGGGATCAATCTGAGACGCCAACTCCTGAGCTTTGAGCTCTTTGCCTTTAAAGATGATTTTACGATTAAACTTCAGGTCGCCTACATACGTTCGTTTCAAGCCATTGATATGGTTCAGATTGTCTTTGTGAGTAAACCAGCTATCAAAGGTAAAGTCGCCAGGAATTTCATTGGCAATGCTCCAATCCACCAGTTGCCGAAACAACACGTTATGATCAAGGAATTCGATGCCTCTTTGCTCACACTCGTCTTTCTTTGTAAACCGGTAGAATTCAAGAGGATAGTGCTTGCCGGATGTACAAACGTAGTTGATGATCAGGTAATCATGAGCAATCTTATGGCGTTTCTCTGCATGATCCCAGAAAAAGCCAGCATCTTCAATAAGCTTGCCATCGTGATCTACCAGGACATTATCAATGGGAATCACGCCTTGAGCACTGAAACGAGTATCGGGTTGAGTTTGCAGCCAGTTGATACGATGGAGATTGAAGGCCTCTTCATCCCACTGAGATTCAGTGATCCAGCGATTCAGGCAGGACTGATCGGTGGTCGTCGCAAATTCACTATTGATGGCCGAGACGTTCTTCTTGCGGGCCACCATCAAACCGGTAAGATATTCCGCGAAGTGTTTACGCTCGGGTTCATTGGCGAACAACGGGCCAAACTCTGGGAGCGCGTTTTTGACGACCGTAGGAAAATTGACAATCGCTGGCATCGTAATATCCTCCATGATATTTTAACCAACCTGATTGTCAATATATGTCGTCAAACCACCCAGTTTGACTTTAATTTTTCAACTTTGCAAAACTCCAGTTACTAACAGTTTACGAACTGGCCAACCATATAGCTGTGATGACTCCAGCATCCATACGTTTTGT
>Ga0307990_1000796_pt1 | contig 27184 bp, 21 predicted proteins | sample EllFjometagen129_FD_203168 | JGI IMG/M metagenome (GOLD analysis project Ga0307990, IMG submission 203168) | Marine microbial communities from Ellis Fjord, Antarctic Ocean - #129 | ecosystem: Environmental > Aquatic > Marine > Unclassified | place: Southern Ocean | collected 2014-10-08
ATGAATTTTCAAAAATATTTTGATTGTTATATATTTCGGTATACAAGAACCATTTTTGTTGCTGGATAGTTACCTCTTTTGTAATTGAATCTTTACCAGAATTTAAAAAATCATCAACTATAAATTTGACTACAACTAAGTATAATTTTTCCTTTGAACGATAATAATAATGAATTACTGACTTATGAACACTTGCTTGAATTGCAATCTGATTGAGAGTAGTTCCATGATAACCGTATAAAAGGAATACATTATTTGCAGATTCCAATATTTTAGATTCGGTATTAAATTCATTATTTACCATATATTTAAACTTTAATTCATAGATATTATCTTCCCTAAGAAAGTTTAAAACCTTAACTTTTCAGTCATAAAGCCAAATCTAATAACATCAAGTCTATGGTTGAAATACATATTGTAGTAATCGGAACCATGATAATATTGGACAAAAAAACCCATGTCTTCAAGAAATTTAGGGTGATAATAAAAGGTGATACTGAGATTTAGTCTTTTAGCGGAAAATGTATTCAGATTGTTATAGTTTTCAAACATCCAAGTTGCTTCGCCTTTAATTGAAATATTGGCTTTTCCCTTTGCATCTTGGGAATCTCCAATTGGCAGCTTAAAAATCGAAAATGAATTGTGCCACCTACATCTGCTATATATGCCGTCAAGTTCTGATTGACTCCATGATTCTGGATGTATTTCTATCGATGATTTAAAAAATTGATAAGCATTTAAACGTTTATTAATCCCTGTTCTCAGTATCCCTATTTCGAAGAAATTGGTAGAGAAGTCTCCTGATATTACATTTATTTCACCGTTTTCTAAGAAGAAATCTCCATCCTGTCCATTCGAATGATGCGCTAAACGTCCATAAAAAGCAGTTCCGTTTAATAGTTTTGTGCTTTTCGATAAATAATAGAAAGTAACTTGTGGAATATAACTGGGCGTTCTAACCGGATACGAAAAATCCCGATACATTCGCAGTATAATTTGTGGAGTAAGGACTGCCATAAGCCTAGAATCTTTGCTTTGTCGGATATGAAAATTCGGAATTATATTTCCTTCAAACCAAAGTGGTTCTATATTTCCAATATCTGTTGGGAAAGTCATGTAACTATTACCCTGGTTTACCTGCGAAATTAATGGTAATCCAATTTGGTGAGCAGATTGTTCCACTTGCCCAAAAACAGTAATGGAAAAGAAGATAATAAGCAAAATTAAAATTTCAGACTTTTTCATTTTAGTGGTAAATCATTTTATGTTTATTTTTTATTCAAAACTTGAGCAAGATAATTTCATCAATTAATCAGCGGTGAGGTTAGCCAACACTAAATAACTATCAGGTATTTTAATATTTTTTAATTATTTTTTACAATTTTATTATAGGTCTGAAAATTAGTATGTTAGCATTTCCATTACCTCCCTCATTCGAAATAAATAAATCACCGTTTTCGGAAAAACAAATTCCTTCGGGTTGATTAAATATTCGTTTATCTAACTCTATAATATCCATTATCATCCCCTGTTTATTTATAATAATCAATAATTTATTGACACTGGAAATTATATATATGTTTCCAGTATCAATCGGATGAATAGCTATACCGGAAGGATAAAAATAATTGTTATTATTAATAAGTTTTAACTTTCTTGCTGTTTCAATGTAAAATTTTTCAATTGAACTATTAACTTTTACACTATCAATTTGAGGAAGAGCAATCAAATATGCAGGTTTTTTTATAAGCATATTGTTTTTTATATCAAATCTATAGATTGCCTTAAACCCATTATAAAGTTCATTTTTATTAAATGAAGGAGAATCTTTACAGGCAATTAACAGTGAATTGGTATATTTGTCAAAAAACAAGCCTTCTGTATTGTTTTTATTATTTAGAGGGGTTTTGATTTTTATTGTTTTTTTTTGACTTTCTTCAAAGTTTTCAATCACAAATAGAGTACCATCACTTCTAAGAACATAAGCACTATTACCAACTATTGCAATATCTTCATAATCATCATTTTTCCCAAAATCAAATTTTGATATAAATTTCCCTGTTTCAATATCGAAAATGTAAATGATTGCATTTTCGTCCTGAACACAAGCAATCATTTTCTTTTTATAACAAGATATACCTGAAATTTCATTAAGAAATTCGGGCAAGTAGTAAACGGTATCAGGATTATTAAGGTCATAAGGAAAGTTATTTCTTTTTCCTGTATCTTCTATAATCTGTTTATTTTCTTTTTTTTGAAAATTGCATGACACAAAAGCAGATAATGTTAGACATAGAATAACAATGGGAATTATTAGATTTTCCCTGAAGGCTACTTTATTGTTTTCAATTATTTTTTTCATTTTTATTATTTTACTAAACAATTTACAGAAAGATTTCCATATCCATCCCTATGTTCGAATTTCCATCCTTTCTTTTTGAGTATTTTAATTAATTCTCTGTTAACCACTCCATGTGCTACTACTACACTTTTCCCATGTGTTTCTGCGTAAGTGATAATTTCATTTGAATAAATTTCAAGATCTTGTTTTCTCTGCCTATAAGTTGGATACTCTTCTTGGTTATTACTTGCCATCCACGAAATTAGAGAAATAGCTTGCCAGATTCTTACCGGCAGTTTTAATACCGGAAACGAAATTATTGTATATTGTAGTTCCTTCAGGTTTTTATTAATTCTCAGGATAACCTGTTTATCAAAGAGCAAATTAGCGGTTTGGATAGCTCGTAATTGTGGGCTGCAAAAAACCGTATCAATTGTTTCGGGATGTTCAATTTTCTTCAATACTATTTCCTGTTCAAATACCTCAACAGAATATTTGTTATAATCGTCTTTATAAGTATATGTTGTTTGTGTATTACACCATCCGGGGTTTTCTATCTGAACAATAGCATGTCGAATTAAGTATATTTTTGAACTTGCAAAAACATTTATTGATAAAATAATCAGTAAAAATAAATTAATATAAAAAAATTTGAACATTTTAAAACTTATAATTTAGTGAAACATTAATAAGATTTTCTTCATTACTTCTTGCATAGTTAGTAGTAAACACTGCCATATCAAAAGGTGACCACCACAAACCAATACCATAACCATCGTGCCAACGCGATGAATTTTCTCCTTCATACCATACTCGACCTACATCATTAAATAGCATCAATCCGGCAGTTCCGTTTAGAATGTATGTATTAAATTGTTTAACCCTAATTCGCATTTCCGTATTTAAATATAGATTAGCATCACCATAAAATCTTGTATAGCGAAAACCTCGTAAGTTATATTTCTGTCCAAGTTTGGCAGCTTCAGTAAAAACATAATCGCCAAAAAGTTTTTCTCCTCCAAGCTTAATTTTATAGACAACTCGGGGACGTTGAGAAAAGCTAATATAAGAAGACCATTCGCCTGATATTTTTGTGAAATCCTGTGAATTAACATCTAATCCAATGAAATGTGCAATAGTTGTTTCCAGTTTCATTCCGCGTGTAGGGAACATATTATTGCCCTCAAATTTTTTCTCCTCTTTTTTCTCCTGTTTCAATATTGTATTCAACGTATAATTTAAACAAACTCCTGTAAATGAATGTGGCATCACTGCATCTGGATTAAGTCCGTTTTGCGTGGTGTAGAAGATGAAACGATCAGGTGTTGCTTCCACATCGGTGTTTTTATAAAAAATCCCAATACTTGCTTTATGTATTTCATTTTCATCAAGGACTTTTGCGAAATCTGTTTTTGCATAGTATTCTCTCATCCTTACCCAATAATATTCTTTTTCAGATTTTTCAACTTGCCATTTGGTTTCATTCCCCATGCCAAAAAAGTTATTTACATAATTTGGAGATTTTATATCCGCAATTAAACCCCACTCGAAACGTTTTAAGGGATATATATTTTTCCCAGAGAAATAAAAATTAAAGGCATCAGTTGAAATTGCATAATTGGCAAATATTTTATACTCCTGACTATGATATCGTGAGTACTTATTGATTATTGGACCTCCTCCTAAAAACAAACCATCATCCTGATTATAACCCATGAACAAACCCGGATAAACAACATTATACTTAAATGCTTTATTGTCGTAAGCCAGCTCTTTTTTATCATAGCTAATTTTGATGCGGCTTTTTAATAAAGGAGATAGATTTGTACTCTTTTTATCATAGATAGTAATAAATTTAGGCACCTTTGTGTCTTTATAAATTACCTTGTCGTCATCATTTCCGCTAATTATAATAATGTTTATTTTGTTCTTAGCCTTGCCCTTAATAATGAAAATATCTTTTTTATCAAATCCATAAATATGAATTTTCTTTGTTTCAGATGAATAAAAAGTACGACTATAGATTTCAGTTTCTTTTTTATTTTTAAGGTGAAACCCTGTTATATGAATAGTTGTATCATTATGCGCAATAATCTCAAATATATCTTCTTCATTAGTACCGGTTATATTTACTTCCTTAGCAAGGGATAAGTATAATTTTCTTGTCATGGGTTCCAAATTTTTAAGTCTGGCTTTCAATATTTCTGCTGTATAATCAGCACATAATGGTTGAATTTCCTTTGGAAAACTTAATACTGCTTTGTCAATTTTATCAGGCTTCAACAATATTTTAAGAGAATCAATTTGTTGAAGCCAGTCATTCCAATCACTATGTATTAGAAAAGTCCTGTCTATATATCGCGCATTGAACGAATGTCCATTTATGTTTTCTGTAAATTCATCAAATCCCTGAATTTTTGAAATAAGCCAATTATTTGAGGCAAGACGGGGAAGTACTCCTTCATTTATAAAAAAAGCCTGATCACGATCTCTAGGAATTGGTTTATAAATAGTTTTATTATTATTATTAAATCCTGCCCAACGCCATTGATCACCATGCCTATCCCAATCATTTATCAAAATATCAAACAATCGTGCTCTGAGAAAAGCATTCGCATCAATAGAATGGTTATTATCGTTGAAAATCATTTCAGTCATTTCATCTGTAGAAATTATATTTTTTGAATATCCAAAACTTGCCACATCACTTCTGTCTTTATCAGGGCGTTCTTCAAAAATGTAAAGCTGACCGGCAATATCTTGTCTGTAAACACCAAAGCGAGGGTCATCTGGACCATATACAGTTTCAGGGTTTGTATGAAAAATTCCTGCAAATTCTGCCAGTTGTGCTACTACCAAAGCAGCATAAGGATTGGCTGCTGATATTTGATCCTGTACAATATCAATGGCAAATGTATTATTCAATTCATCGGGAAGAAAACCTTCAACATATTTCTCGAATGAACGCAGTACATACTGTCTTCCATTTTCATCCTCTAGCCTGAGCGAATGAGTTTGTTTTCCACCACCTCGTTTTACGATATGTAAACCACCTTTTTTACTTCCTATGTCAAATACCGGAACTTTTACATCTGTATTCCAGATTGTACGATAATTTTCTCCCATCAAAAAATAGTGTGACTTTGGTATATTATATTTGTTGCTAGCTTTAACTGTCATGCTGTCTGGCAGTTTCCTTATAATATTTTTAAGTTCGACATCGTTAACAAATGTTTTATTATATATGGTTTTATGAAAGATCTCTCCGTTAACACCAGTGAAAATCAACTCACAATCTCCTTCATTGGAGAAATCCAGTCTGGCAAAACCCTTTTCAGAGCTACCAAATTCTGCCAGGTCAGAGCGAACAAATCCTGTTTGCATCATTGAACCCGAAATTATGTGATGAGCTTGGTCTAAAGTAAAATATTGTAAATTGTCATCGCCAGATGAAACATATATTATATCAGGATATTTTTTTAAAATAGAAAGCATGGCATCACGGAATCCTTTGAAATCAGGATGATGATTATCTTTTCTTGTGCCAAATATTTTTCTATACAATGTGTAAGGAAATTCAAGAACAGTTTGTTTAAACGAGAAATACCCATCGCTGTTACCAAAACTTTTTAGTGAATTATGTCCTGCTATTACAATATGTTTTGTGGGATAATGTCTTTGTATTGCATCTTCAATCTGAACCAGTATGTCCACAGTTGTTTCAATGTCGCATTTTGTAAAACGTCTATCGTGCTTATGCAACCACCAATATGTATCTAACAGTATTACAACCAAATTTTCGTTTAATATTATTTCTTTTGGGCCTGGGCAAGCAGCATCCGGCATATAAAACGGTCCATTATATGCCTTTTCGAGCTCATCCTCAATATTTTTAATTACATCTTTTCCTGAAGAACTGCCATTTGCCCACTCTTTTTTCCCGGGAGCCAGCAATAAAGGGTTTTTATTACCTATAAAAAGTTCATCTGAAAAATTCTTATTTTCATCATTATAAATATCCCCAAGCAAAAGGATGGCATGATTTTCTGAGTTCAAAGATGATTGTTTCCATATCTTCAATAATTCACTATTTTGAATTTTCCCTTCTGTATTTCCTGTGATGAAAATACTATATAAATCAGATTGCTGTGCCTTTGAAATATTTACAATGAAAGCAATCAATGATAACAACAAGAGTAATTTTTTAGATTTCATTTTAATTTCATGTTTTCATTAAACATCAAAGCGGTCATGAGATATTTTCAATTCATCAACATCAGAAAGTTTTGGAAGCAATGCATCCTTTTTCTTTTGAAAGCGTTGCATTCGTCTTAATATCTTATCAAGCATTTTTACTGCTTTTTCAATATATGGTCCTTTATTTAACATTACACACTCAGTGCGTTGAGCTGCTGCTGCATCAGTTATTTCAGCTCTGGTAGGAACGCCTTTTTTTGCCAAATTTTCCAATACTTGTGTTGCCCAAATAACAGGCACATGAGCTGCTTCGCTTATTCGCATTATCTCTTCCTGAATGCTGGCGAAATTTTTCCAACCGGTTTCAACAGCCAAATCACCTCGGGCAATCATCACTCCTATTGGGAAAGTTTGCATAGCTTTTAAAAGTATGCCGGGTAAATTCTTAAATCCTTTTTTTGTTTCAATTTTTATAATAATTCCTAATGATATTTCATACTTGTTTAGTTCATCTATCAATTGTTGCACATCATTCTCTTCATTCACAAATGACAAATTAACAGTATCTGCATTTAAGGCAACAAACTCTAGATCCTTCTTATCCTTTTCCGTTAACCCACTTATTTTTAAATCACTATCCGGCAAGTTAATTCCTTTATCTGCTTTAAGTTTAGTACCCTCATCTTTTGCGTACAAAATGTTTATTAATAATTCATCATCTTTTGTTTCTTCGATAATCCCTTCAATTTTACCATCATCAAATAAAATGGGTTCATTCTTTTTTACATCCTTAAATACTTGGGGAAGTGTACAAGAAATGTGGGCAGGATGTATGAGTTTTCCACTTTCATCAAATTGAGCAGGTTCACCTGGCTTGGGGTCGCTATGTAAAATCAACTTATCACCGGTATTAAGAATTATAAATTGTTCTAATGGCAAAAACTCACCTACATAACTTTTTTCTTCTCCTGTTTCTTTAATTTTAATTAGGGTCAATTCTGTACCACTTGTTATATAAGCTGAATCACTACATACTCCCCATTTTCCTTGACCTTGTTTTCTTTCAATATGAATTTTGCATTTTTTGTTGCGTGAATCAGTAAAGTAGATTGTATTTCCACGTTTGATTTTTTTTATTAGTAATTCGCTGACAGGAATTATGGTATCCGCTGAATCATTGGGAGGTAAAATGTCGGGTGGTGCAATCCATACTATTGCAGGTTTGATAACTTTTCCGAGTTGATCACGTTGAGGCTTTATGTGAATAACTTTTGGTCCCGGTTTAATTGTACCAGTTCTCATTTTTGGTCCGCCAAGGTCCATCATTACTTTACAATTCCTATTCAATGCAATATTTGCCCTATCTATATTTGCTATTATTTTTGACCACACTTTAGTATCTTCATGTGCACAATTAATTCTGGCACTATTCATACCCAAACCTATAAGACGGTTTACCATATTATAATCATCCGCAGCTTTAGGTGGTAAGGTTACCATTATTCTTGTGCGCCTTTTCTTAGATTTGTACCCGAATAATTGCGTTGTATTTTTTCGGAGTAGTTTTTCACTCTTTTTAATAGAAATAATGCCTTTTTGTTTTTCAATTACATAATTCCCACTTAAGTGATTGATAATAGTTTTGATAGCAAGAAGACTTTTCATTACATGCCCTTCTATATTTGCAAGGTCAGGCAAACCCATAAACCGTAAACGGTCTTGCAGTTCATCAATATCAAAGCTTCTGAAAGCAAGATAATGTATCAGGTTCAAAGCACTTTCACGATATGACGGATGGGCTTTTGAAATCATACCATCATAATTATTCTCCAGAATTTTGGCTTTTTCAATAATTTCTTCAATTTGATTATTGATAGTTAATAATTTTTCCTGATTTTTCATATTATTTTATTTTGTTTTAAAAAGAAGATATTGGCCAAAACCATTACAGTTGTATGAATACCAGTAAAAATGAAATAACTGAGACTACTATTCCTATCATAAAAACATTATAAGCCCATCGCAGCAACTTGTATTTTTTAGCAAGAACTTTCCCCAAAGAATATTGGTCTTTTGTCATTGTTGAATATAAATATTGGTCATCGTTTATCATTTCTTTAATTGCCCATTCGTAATCTTCTAATTCCATACTGTAGAAATTTCCAAAAAACAACATATTGACTTTTTTTTGCTTGATGTCTTCCTTAGTAAACTTCCCTGATGAAATATTAGGGCGAGTAGATAAAATAGCAAGAACAATAGTTGATAAGCTAAAAAAGATAAAGATAATAGTTGGTAGAATTAAAGAAGGTTCTTCTCTAAACTTACTCGCTAATGCAACTAATCCTAACGAAATAATAATACCGTTGAGCGAAATCAGGATATTGGACTTATTATCGGCGATTGAACTCAGGTTTATTTGATTCCGAGCCGTAAGTTTATACATTGAATCCACACCACGTGAATATTTGTTAGTCTTTTTTGATACAGCCTTCAATTTTGTTTGTCGATTGATAATACTTTCCTGTATAAGTTTAAGGTTTGTTTCTTTTGTTTTTGAAATTTCTAGTTGGCAATAATTTGTATGATATGAATGATTTTCAAATAATGAGACAGATTCTTTTTCAAATTCTATTTTCTTTAGTCTTCTGATATCGGTATTTTTCAATTCTTGTCTTAATTTTTCAGCAAGCTCCAAATAGTTTTCTTCTCCCAAATGCATCATATCTGCATCACACAAAACTTTAGCAATTTTATGCTTAGGCTGTTGCGGATAAGTAGTTGCTAAGATACATTCTGAAACAAGCTCAATTGTATCTTTATCAATGTCATTGATCTTTAGAAAATTCACTGCAATTGCAACACTTTCTTTTTCATGCCCTTGATATTTTTTAATATATCCTATGTCATGAAACCATGCAGCAGTTAGCAGTATATTCATTTCATCATCATTCAGGTTTTCCTTGTCCCCAATAATTCCTACATTTTTTACTACTCGTCTCGTATGGTAGATAGTATGATACGATAGATTATTCGATGATTCTTTTGTTATAAGATCACTAATGTATTTTTCTATCTCTTTTAGTAATTCTAAATTAATTTTCATTGATTCTATTATTTAAGGTTTTTATATTCTTTTCTTTATCAAATTTGTAAAGTGAAACCGGCTTTGTGCTTCCTTTGATTTTTGAGGTTCCTATTCCAATAAATTCATTTTGAATAGCAGTATTTAGTTGATTATACACCTCAGCTGAAATGAGTAGTTGAGAATTGTATTTTTTATTTAACTGCTCAATCCGTGATGCCATAATAACCACTTTACCAGTAATTGAGTATTGTTTGCGTATTGATGAACCAATATTGCCTGTTATAGCCTCATCATAATGAAGCCCTATACCTATACGGGTTTTGGGAATATTTCCTTTATAAAATTCACTATTTATTTTGTTAATTATTTCATGTGAAGCTTCTGTGGCATGTTGGCTGATATTTTCTATTGAAACCGGAGCGCCAAATGTTGCCATAAAACCATCACCGAGAAATTGATTGATTACTCCGTGATGAGATTGAACAATATCTATCATAAAACCAAATAAAGTATTCAAGTAAGCAACAACCTCTTCAGGTTGATGTCGTTCAACATAAGGGGTGAACTCCCTTATATCAAGAAACATAATGCAAACTTTTTTTCTTGCCCCTGAAAGCTCATTGTTGTTTTTTAAAATATTATCTGCAATTTGTGGTGATATCTGTTGACCAAATAAATCTATTACTTCATTTTTTTCATTAAGATTATTCCATGATATTATCATCTTTTTTTTGATAAGATCAGCAACAAAGCCAGCTGCTATTCCTGCAATTATCATAATTAAACCCTGCCCAAGATACTGCATACCTGTCAAATCAGGGTGAAGATTATTAATCGGCGTATTTGAAAAGTAAGTTGAATAATATATTGAAATAAGAATGAATTCAAAAGCAGCTAGGGTCCCTGTGAAAACTGATAATTTAAAATTAAGTCGAAATGTCGAGAGTACAATAAAAATAAAATAGGTTAATGTTGCCGGTGCTTGCAGGATAATTGTCTGGTTTGAATATTCAACTATGAATATTAAAATAATGCTGAGCAAACTTACTTCAGAAAAACTGTTAAAATATCCGAAAAACAGCGGATTTTGAAAATGGAATTTACTTCTATTAGCTATTAAATAATGAACTAAAAGTTCATAAACAATTATGATGAATGTGAAAATTAAAATAGCATAAATAGCAATATGGGTTTTGAACACAGTAAGGTATTCCTCACTATAAAATAAATAAATGATTAACAGTACTAAAGCTTCAAGTCCTAAAAGCCCAATCAGAATTAATGCACGTGAACGTTCGCTTTTTGCAATTTCAATATTAAATGAATCTTCAACTGATGACATTTTATTCATATATTCTTGTTTTTTGTTAATAAAACTTAAATTGTAATCCTTTATTCATGCAAAGCTTTAGTTAATGCTTGCACGAAAACGGATTAAAATCATTTTCATAATATGAGTGTTCGTCCAAGCATAAGTTAATAGACGGGTTCTAAAAATTAGTTTTTTCTGTTAATTTATTGAAGACCGTAAAACCCATTAACGATTTTCAATAAAACTATTACAATATTACAATAATTATTTCAAAATCAACCACTTCGCTTATTTTTTATAATGGATTTCCTATTTTTGATAATTTCCGAATTGCAAATTCTTCGTCAAATAAACTTTTATTTCCTTGTTTTTTATACATCATATACTGTATTAATAATTTACTCAAAAATACAATTTATTTAACTGACTTGCAAGTGTTTAACCTTTAGAAGACCCCATGAGTTGACAAACGAAGAATTCAAATAACTGCTGTTCCATTGAATTGTGTAGTTGTTATTTTGATAAAGCGTGGTCGCACTATTTGGCGAAGTAATATTAATAACCGGTGTAGGCGGAGTAATATTGAAATTTGCATCGCTAACATCAAAAATGCAAGCGTTGTAATAATCTACGACTTTAATTAAGGCTTCATTGCTTTCGTCTTCAGGCATTTGAGTGGTCTGTGATTTTAAACAAACATTGTGTTGATGGCGTGTTTGTAATATTCCAATTATAAGTACTGCCTGATATGTATTTATTATATGCGACCTGATTCCAGGAGCTACCTGCATCGGTTGAATAATATAAATCAAAATAATTTGAGGTTCCATTGCGATTCAAACTGACTGTTTCTGCCGTGCTGGCTTCCCAAACCTCGCTGCCGTTCGGTGCAAGTACTGTCAAGGGGGATGTGATTGTAAATATCCCGTCACTCATATCGCTGGTTCCTGAATTATTTGAATCGGTAATTCGGATAAGACATTGTGATGATGATGTGTTTGGAACTGTCCATGAATATGAGCCGCTACTGGTGTTGTAATAGCTGGTAATTGATGTCCATGTGTTTCCGTTGTCAGTCGAATAATCCAACGAATAATAATCGGATGTTCCGGATGAATTCCAAGTAATGTTTTGTTCAGTGCAACCTGCCCATGTTTGTCCCCCGTTTGGCGCGGTTAAAGTAATACTTTGACTGAAAAGCGTACCGGCAAAAAATAATGCCAACAAAAGAAAGAACAGTTTTTTCGTGCGTGTATGATTTAATCGTTTTTGTTTTTATTAATGATGTTCGGCTTATTTTAATACCAAAAGAGTCTGTATTAAGCAAACATCATTCTGATTTTATGCTTAATCGGTTTACGTGAATTTTACAATTCCCTCCCAGGTAAAATCCAAATTGATTTCCGTAGAGTTCATGGATGTCAGTAATGTAAATGAATTTTTCATTAACAAAAAAGTGATATTTGTTATTTTGTTTCCTGATTGAAATTTTGTTGTATCCTGACGGATCAATTTTTGTACTGTTTTCTTCAACAAAATGACAATAGTTGTACATTTCATCTGTATTGTACATTCTGCTTTCACACTTAAGATTGTATGCATTAACATAAAACGCATTAATGCCTGACGCACCCCAAATAAGACCACTGAAATTTTCTTCGTCTGACTCTTCAATTTTAATAATTGCTTCAATGAGAAAGTCGCTGTATAACTGGTCTTCTATTTGAGTTAATATGAGTTTGGCGGCATCACCGCTATTTTCTAAAATGAGTTCTCCGTTTTCAAAACTGACATTCAAGCCGGCAGAGGTATATCCCCATTCCAATTCATCAAGTGAAATATCCTGAGACAAAATGGCATTCGCATCTTGCATTCTTATGCTGTCATAAGATGAAGCGTAATCTGCCCACCAAGGCGTTTCCGTTTCCGGATAAAACATTTCATTGATGTAATAATCTTGTCGAAATCCGAAGAAATTCAAGTTTTTGGTATCATCTTCTTCAAAAACTTCCCCCCGCATCATGCTTTCCCATTCACCGTTAGGGAATTTGTCATTAAAGGTTTGTCTGTTAAGAAAGCCCAGTGCAAGGTTTTTGTAAAGTTCAAGCGCTTTGAGTTCTTCGTTAAAATTTTCCCAAGCTGTTTTGTCAACTACAATGCGAATCGGATCCTCATAATATAGTTTTGAGTTTAGATTTTCTTCAATTGATCCGAATTCAATGATCAGCCCACTTTCTTCAATGTCAATATCATAACCATGCGTTTTAGCCATAGCCTGAAAGCGATCCACATAAACAGATGTTTCTTGTGGAATTTGATACCATTTGTCTGTTTCACAGCTAATTAATAATGTTAACAGTAGCCATGAAATCGCAAAAAATAGATTTTTTATCATCGTACCAACTTCTAAAATCAGTACGAAGTTACTAAAAATCTTAATTCAACAGTAAAAGCAATACATTATTTTGATTATTAAGGGTTTTAACAAATAAATTGACAGTATATAAATGCCTTTCAAACCACATGACATTTTTATATAATTTTGATATTTTACACGTAAAATACTTACTTTTGCAAAAAAAAGCACATGTTACATATACAGCAACGATTAAAAAATTTAAAATCCCAATTACCGGAGCATGTTCAATTGGTTGCCGTCTCAAAAACAAAACTGGTTTCTGTGATTCTACAGGCATATCATGCAGGACAGCGAGTGTTTGGTGAAAATAAAGTGCAAGAATTGCAAGCAAAATATCCGGAAATGCCAAAGGATATTCAATGGCATATGATTGGGCATTTGCAGACCAACAAAGTTAAATATATTGCGCCATGGATTGATATGATTCATGCTGTTGACAGAATGAAATTATTGCGATCAATCAATAAAGAAGCCGCTAAAGCAGAACGCACAATTGATTGTTTGTTGCAATTTCATATCGCCGAGGAGGACACAAAATTCGGGCTGGATATGCGGGAGGCTGAGCAAATGCTGGAATCAGAAAGCTTTCAGGGCTTTGAAAATATCCGAATCCGTGGTGTAATGGGAATGGCAACCTTTACAGAGGATATGGAACAGGTACGCAGAGAGTTTAAGCACCTGAAATCTATTTTTGAGCAATTAAAATCCCGATTTTTCCCAAATAGTAATGCATTTTCAGAAATCAGCATGGGAATGTCCGGCGATTATAAAATTGCGATTGAGGAAGGTGCAACTATTGTCCGAATTGGCAGTACTATTTTTGGCGCCCGCGAAACGAATTAGCGGATTCTGTCTGCTGCTTTTACCAATGCTTCGTCTCTGGCAACACCTCTAATTGCAAGGTAAATAAATATGATAGCAACAATTGGCAGGACAATACTTATGTTAAACTGTTTTTCGGCATCAATTTGTTTTGCTGCCTGAAAAAAGTAATACAGGAACATGCCGGTTTGTCCAATAATCAGAAAAATATTTATGCCGCATAATCGAAGTTGCAGGATGCGATTTTTGTACATGAAAATTGTGATGACAGATACTAATAATGTCATGCTCATTAGTACAGTTAATGGAATCGTCTGATAGGCATTTTCTACAATTTCATTGGATTCGATTCCATTGAATTGAAAATTTAAAATCATTTCATTCGGCGGAATTAAATGTCCCAGCGGAATAAAAAACAGCACTAATAATGAAAATAATGCGCCTATTAGGAATAATGTTTGTATGCGTTGAATCATAATTTTAATTTTAATTTTTACAAAATTAGTATAATTTGTTCAGCCTTAAAAAAAATTCATCGTAGCCGAGATACTTTTTTTTTAATGAATAAGTTGTACATTTGTTACAAATCAAAAAAAGGATGGAAAATAAACGAAATGACGTTGAAGCAGTTGAGGCTCTGAATAAAAAATACATTCAATTATTGGATGAGATAAAAAAAGTAATTTACGGTCAGGATCAAGTAGTTGAGGAAGTTCTCATTAGTATTTTCTCAAGAGGACATTGCCTGTTAGTCGGTGTGCCCGGATTGGCAAAAACTTTATTGGTTACTACCATTGCCCAAGCGCTTGGATTGAAAAATAAGCGAATACAGTTTACTCCGGATTTAATGCCTTCTGATATTATTGGGACAGAAATTCTGGATGAAAAACGCCAATTCCGATTTATTAAAGGTCCATTGTTTGCCAATTTTGTTCTTGCCGATGAAATCAACCGGACACCTCCAAAAACTCAGGCTGCATTGCTTGAGGCTATGCAGGAGCGTTCCATTACGACTGCAGGTACAAATTATAAGTTGGAAGAGCCATTTTTTGTTATGGCAACCCAAAATCCGATAGAGCAGGAGGGAACCTATCCTCTACCCGAGGCGCAGCTTGACCGGTTTATGTTTAATATTTACGTTAATTATCCTTCATTTGAAGATGAAATTACCATCGTAAAAAACACAACGTCCGACTTGGATTTTGATGTTCAAAATGTGATGACTGCCGAGGAAATTGTTGGCTTTCAGCGATTAATCCGTAAAATTCCAGTAAACGACCAAGTCCTTAATTATGCTGTTGGCTTAGTTGCAAAAACGCGCCCCGGAACGAAATATCAACATGAATTAACTGAAAAATACATTCAATGGGGAGCCGGTCCAAGGGCATCGCAGTACTTAATCATCGGAGCAAAAACTCATGCAGTGCTGCATGGTAAATATTCTCCGGATATTGAAGATGTGAAAGCTGTCGCAAAAATAATCCTTCGACACAGGCTTATGAAAAATTATAAAGCCGAAGCTGAATCGCTTACAATTGAAGATATTATCGATGCCTATCTGAAAGATTAATGAAGATTTTTCTGAAATATTTTTTATTGGCGAGTTTGTGCTTTCCACTATTGGCTTTTGCCCAGGAAGTGCGGAAAATCAATATTTTGGATGCCGATGAAGCTCGATTTGACCGCTCAAGTGGTATTACTGCACGCCGTCTTATTGGAAATGTTATTTTTAAACACGAAAATGCTTTAATGTATTGTGATTCTGCATGGTTTTATCCGTCCACTAATACAATGGATGCTTATGGCTCTGTGCGTATTGAACAGGGAGACTCCGTAAATATGACCGGAAAGTTTATGAGTTACAACGGAAATTCGCGAATGGCAAAAATGCGAGATTCCGTGGTGCTGATTCATAAAAATTCAAAATTATTAACAGATTCACTCAATTTTGACCGAAAGAAGAATATCGGCTATTATTTTGGGTCCGGAAAAATTGAGCATGAATCCATTGATCTTACTAGTTATAAGGGATATTATTATCCTGACCTTAAGGATTATTATGCTGTGGATTCGGTGCGATTAATCCATCCCGATTATACTATTTTTGCTGACACATTGCAATACAATACTGAATCTAGAATTACAAATTTTCTCGGCCCTACACATATTATCAGTGATTCGTCGCGAATTAAATGTGAAATCGGATGGTATGATACTGAAAATGACATCTCCGCTTTTGGGAAAAACACCATTCTATATCAGCAATCTCAGACAATTTGGGCAGACTCCTTATTTTATGACCGAAACATTCGCTCCGGTAAAGCCTGGCGGAATATTTTTATGCTTGATACGGTTGAGCAATTTGCAGGTTCCGGAAATTATGCTGAATACGACGAGGTGACAGGGAAATCTTTTATCACTGATTCAGCACTTGTTATGTATTATGACAAACTGGATACTACCTATATTCATGCCGATACAGTTTTTATGGAGGAAGTTGGAGATACTGCACGACGGATTTTGGCATTTTACAAGGTGCAAATCTTCCAAGAAGACATGCAGGGACGATGCGATTCGCTTGTTTATTTTGATTCTGATTCCATTTCTATCATGTACGGAAATCCTATATTGTGGTCAGGCGAAAGCCAGATAACTGCCGATACTATTGAAATGAAAATGCGAAATAGTGTAACAGAACAACTCAACATGAAAAGTTCTGCATTTATTGTTATGGAGGAAGATAGTATCCGCTACTCCCAAATTTCAGGGCGGGATATGATTGCTTGGATACGAAATAATGAATTGCATAAAATTGATGTCTTAAGTAATGCCGAAACCATTTATTATGGTCGCGATGAAAAAACGGAGGAAATCATCGGTGTGAATAAAGAGGTGAGTAATTCCATGACAATATATAGGGAAGACGGACAGGTAACGCGTATTGATTTTATCGGTTCCCCGGATGGAGTTTTCATGCCGGAAAAAGATGCAGACCCGCTTGAAATGCGATTGCGAAATTTCATCTGGTATGGAATATATCGACCCAATATTTTAAAAGAAATCTTCGTTTGGCATGAAATATCTGAATAAACTATTCTAAATTAATTGACAAAATATAAAAGTTAATACGAAGTTCGATATTTTTGGTAAAATCAGGAAATATATTCATAATTTTAGGCATTAAGATTTAATAGATTGTTTATTTATAGGAATTTTTATCATGAAAAAACTATGTGATGCACTTAACATTGGGAAAGTGTTAGAATTAAAATTGAATAAGGTCGGGATTAACACTATTGACGAATTAAAGCAAGCCGGAGCCGAAACCGCCTTTGCTAAAATTAAAACGATTGATAAAAATGTTGGTAGAACAATCCTGTTTTCGCTCGACGGAGCAATTCAGGGGGTGCGCTGGCATCAAATTGATCAAATGCGAAAGGAAAAGCTTAAGCAATACTATAACGAGTTGGAACAGAGAAATTAGTTACGGCTTATTAAACCTTCGCCACACTTGTATTTAGAGGGTTTCTGCTGCTTAATTAGTTGCATTTGAAAAAGCTGATAAATCTCATTTGTCCTTCAATATTTTTTGCGGAATTTTAGGTTCTGTTTAGCGCTTAAAATTTAGACCATGCATAAAATTAATCAACATCCGATTTTAGACGTACCTAAGTGTGAAAAAGTTAGCTTTCGCTACGAAGGAAATGTCATTGAAGCTGAAAAAGGATTTACAATAGCTGCTGCACTTCATCAGGCAGGATTTCCCGTACACTCTCACTCTATTCAAAATCGTAATCGTTCACTCGAATGTGGTATCGGCAAATGTGGTGCTTGTGAAATGTTGGTTAACGGGAAAATTAAACGCATTTGTATTACTCCCGTTGATGGGGTAAAAGAAGTGCGCGAAATCCCGAAAGACTATCGCCCGACTGTTGAGCCAACGAAAACCGATGAACCTTATACTACCTATAAAACAAAGGTTGCTATCATTGGTGCAGGGCCTGCCGGATTGGCTGCTCGCGAGCTTTTAAATGCTCATAATGTGGATAATATTGTCATTGATAATAATGATAAAATTGGCGGACAGTTTAACATGCAAACTCACCAGTTTTTCTTCTTTGAACAAGAAATAAAATATGGTGGAATGCGTGGTTTCGATATCGCAAATACCCTTGCTGGAGAAAATACAGATGGCATTATTTTAAGCGCCACGGTTTGGGATATCCTTGAAGATAAACGCCTTGCCATTAAGAACATTCATACTAATGAAATTTTTTATATTCTGGCTGAACATCTCATTATTGCAACCGGCGCTGTTCCTTTTATGCCGGGTTTTGAAAACGATGATTTGCCGGGAGTATATACAGCAGCTGTGGTTCAGAAAATGATGAATCAGGAGTTTACCTTGCTCGGGAAAAATGTGCTTACCATAGGAGCCGGAAATATTGGCTATCTTACCTCATATCAATTGATGCAGGCCGGAGCCAATGTGAAAGCCATTATTGAAGCCTTGCCGCATGAAGGTGGTTTTCCCGTTCAGGCAAATCGTGTAAGACGATTAGGAATTCCGGTTAAAACTGGACATATCCTGCTGAAAGCCATCCCGAACGATGATAATACAGGAGTTGTAGGAGCGGTAATTGCTGAATCAAAGGATTTTAAACCGGTCCCGGGAACGGAGCAAAAAATATATGGAATTGATGCAATTAATGTTTGCACCGGACTCATTCCCGACGACCAGTTGAAGGAAAAAGGAGAGCAGGTTTTCGGACGTAATATATATGCTGTTGGTGATGCCTTGCGAATTGGTGAAGGGACCAGTGCTGTGTTGAAAGGGAAACAGGCTGCTTACGAAATTTTGGACGCCTTGAAAATGCGTTATAATTACGACGATTATCTTGCAGTATCCAAAGAATACATTGATTCTCAGCAACATCCCGTGAAAATTCTTGATGAGCCATACAAGCCTGATGCTGTTCGTGCAAAGGAGAAACCTTTTGTTCTCATTGATTGTCTCTACGGATTTGCGTGTAATCCTTGTGCCTTTGCATGTCCTTACGGTGCAATTACAAAAACATCCACGAGTACTGTTCCGCAAATAGATTTTGACAAGTGTATCGGCTGCATGAAATGTGTAACGCAATGTCCCGGACTTGCTATTTTTGGATATAATTTGAAAAAAGACTGGACTTTTCTACCCATTGAATATGAAGTTGAAGAAGGAGCTGAAGTTTACCTCGTAGATAACAACGGAAATAAAATTGGTGAGGGTGTGATTGAGAAAATTCAGAAAAAACCCAACAAAACCAATATGGCTCGCGTGAAATCTAATGATTTACATGGTGAAGATTTGATGAATGCCAGAGGCTTTATTGTCAAAGAAAATTATCCTGAGCCTGTTGAAATTGCAAAAGGACCGGACGAGCATCCTGCAAAAACTTATGTGTGCCATTGTGAGGATGTTACGCTGGAGCGAGTGCTTGAGGTGATTGGAGAACGTAAATTTATTTCTATTGACGAAATTAAACATACAACCCGTCTGGGAATGGGCGCTTGTCGTGGTAAACGCTGTGTCAAACGTTTGCGTCAGATGATTGCGCCATATAGTATTGAAATTACCGGCGACCCGACACCTCGTGCGCCGCTTTCCAATCAGTTAACAATGGCAGAATTGTATCCGCATCATCCTGATGAACGCATATACACCAACATAAAATCCGAAAAACCAAAACGTGTTCAGGTAAAGTCTTTGATTGCCGGTGGTGGAATCGGTGGTTCTGCATTGCTAAAATATATGGCTGAAGCAGGAATGGAACCGGTTATGATAAATTATGGTCGGGGAGCGTCATGGAGAAACATTGCAGGTGGTCGCCCGGCTTTCTCTTTACCGGCATTGGCGGATATTGCAAATGAGAATAAAAAAATCTTTAAAGACTTACAGGATGTTCATAACATTGATTATCGTGACACCCACTATGTGAGTTTTGCACACGATGATGCCACTTATCAATCCTTGGATGCCTCCAGAGCATGGAGTGATGCGTATATGGTTGATCCGAAAGATTTTGATAAAGAAATTTCACCGGCTTTCAATAAAAATTTGGCGAAATATAAAGCTGCATTGATTACGAATGATTGTTGGCAAGCTACTCCCGGAAAAGTGATTGATTTGTTGAGACATATTGCAGAAGAAAAGGGAGGGAAAGTACTTGAGGATTGTAAGCTGACTGATCTTTACAAAGAAGGTGAAAAAACCATTGCATTGGTACAACTTCATGATGGAACCTATCAGGAATTTGAAACGGAACATTTTGTGAATGCTCTTGGTCCGCAGGCTGAAAAATTTGCCAACAAACTGAATATTCATACCGGGTTGTATTCTGTGCGCCATCAGGCATTTATTACAAGACGTCTGCCCTTCCTTGGGAAAGACGGAAATACACTTGATATGTTAATTGACCGTCGTAAATACAAAGGATTTTCTGCGGTTTACGGCCAGCAGCTTGCAGAAACCGGACAAATTATTGGCTGTGCTTCGCCAGCAGTGGATCCACAGGAATCTGACAAAAACCTGAAATTGAATACCCGTGAGTTTATGAATATTGTTTCTGAGGTGTTTGTCGATTGGATTCCGGAATTATCATCGGTTGCTTTCCAAGCAGTTTGGGGCGGATATTATGTGGAACCACGATATATTGTCGATCCAGGACTCGGTTTGTTCGTTGGATTGCGCGGGCATGGTTTCATGTTATCACAATATCTCGCTAAACTTTATGTTGATAAATTGACAGGAAAATCTGTGCCTGATTATTTTGAAAAACTCAGATTGAGTGATGAGGGATTGTCAGAAGCGGCATTCAAATAGTGTTTGTAAAAACATGAGTTGCCTCAGATAATTCCATGAATAATGCAGGTTAGAAAAGGATAGTTTAAAATCTGAGTTTTATTAATTTTCAGCTTAATCAATCCTAAAAAAATGTTTTTATATTTGTTGTATGTTGACAAATGCACAAGTAAAACAAATTCGGGGGTTACAGCAGAAAAAATTTCGATATGAATTCGGTGAATATCTGATTCAGGGAGAAAAAATTGTGCTTGAGGCATTACAGGCTGAAACAATGCCAAAATTAATCATTGGAAATGAAGCGTGGATAAATGCGCATGAATCCATGTTAAAACCCTCGGATTTTGTGATTGCAAATGAGAAGCAATTATCACAAATTTCAAGTTTGAAAACACCCGCTCCGGTTGTCGCAATCATGCCAATGGAAAATGCAACAAAGTTTTCATCTGACACATTTGACGGAGAACTTGTGCTGGCTTTGGATTTTGTGCAAGATCCAGGAAATTTCGGAACCATTTTACGCATAGCCGACTGGTACGGTGTACGTCACATTATTTGTTCGGAAAATACTGTGGATTATACCAATCCAAAAGTAATTCAATCCACCATGGGTGCATTTTTGCGCGTGAAAATTCATTATCTTAATTTGATGCCTTTTATATCAGATTACAAATCACATTTTCCGGATTATCCCGTGCTCGGGAGTTTTATGAATAGTGATAATATGCTCGAATTAAATCCTGTTCAGTACGGAATGCTGGTTATGGGCAATGAAGGCAATGGAATTTCTCCTGAGATTGACGCATTATGTACATTGCGAATTGCCATTCCCGGTTATCCGGGTAATAATCATGGAATGGAGTCACTCAATGTGGCAACGGCAACCGCTGTTTTACTTTCTGAATTGCGAAGACCATTTATCAAAACACGAAAGTTATCATCCTGATATTAGAGGGCCCATTATTTATTAAAAGTGTCCGGTAAAAGTTTTAGAGATTCCTGCCCTTCGGTTGGCGGATTGGAATGAAGCGTAAGATTTATTTTGCAAAATTGACTTTCTATAGGACAAGGGTGATTTTATATGTGTAAAAAAACAGATTGTTAATGACTGTATTTCAAATGTTGGCACTCGGAGGCTGAGTTTTCACTTTTTAAAACCAACTATTATAGTATGTTTTCGTATAGGTATAAAAGGGTATAAAGTATATCCAATATTTATTGTAATTTACAAGAATAATTTTGAAAAAAACAATTTTATTATTTACTGCAATGTTTGCTTTCGGTTTCTTGGCTCAGTCTCAGGTAAGTTCGAATGCAATTGGTTTGCGTTTAGGTGGTGGTAGTTTTTATGGTGGTGAAATTTCTTATCAGAAAGGCTTAGGTGATGCACATCGCCTGGAACTTGATCTCGGGTTTGGACAAAATACAAATCATAATCGACTTTATTTAGCAGCGATTTATCATTGGAATTGGAACATCACAGGAGGTTTAAATTGGTATATCGGTCCAGGAGCCGGTGTTGGTTTTTATTCCTACGACAACAACGATGGCTACATTAACGTTGCATTTGGAGGGCAAATTGGGATTGAATACAATTTTGCAGTACACTCCGTGCCTCTGTTATTAAGTGTTGACGCTCGCCCGATGTGGGATTTTCTCGGCGACAATGCGGGTCTTGGATGGGGCACTGCACTCGGTATTCGCTATTTGTTTTAAATCATTGCTTAACGATTTTGTAGAAAGGGGATTTTGTTATCCTCTTTTTTTTGCTGTTATGTCAAAGGTATAATTTCACCTTGTTTTATTTTCATCTTTGTCGGGATATTATTTACAATGCTTATTTTCAAGGCCTCAAGAAAGCGAGTGCGGGGATAGCCTTTGCGATAACATAAACTGACCTCGCGAGTGGGGATTGGAGGATAAAATTCCCGGAGTTTTTTTCGTTGATTTCCCGTTAAATCCGTTCTTGCAAGTTCAGGAAGCAATGTATAGCCTCCTTCGGTATCAATCAGTCGGATAATTGAATTAAACGAATCAGTACGGAATTCAACTGCATATTTTTCAATATAATTTTTGTCGGTATGACATAAATTAATTACCTGATCCCGAAAACAATGTCCATCTTTCAGTAGCCACAAACCATCCGTTGTAATTTGATACGCATTTAGTTTCTCAAATGCTGATAAATTATGATTTGGTGATGTGTAGGCGAGAAATTGTTCATAATAAATTGGATCTTCAATTAATCCGGAAATGTCTAAAGGAGTTGCCATAATCCCTGCATCTAAATCGCCGTTCAGTATTTTTTCTGTGATTTCTTCGGTTACCAATTCGTCAATGAATAAACTAACGTTCGGATAATTTTTCTTGAAATTAGGAATAAAACGATATGCCAGATAAGGTAATATGGTTGGAATTATTCCCATGCGAATTTCTCCGGTCAAGGTTTTTTTGAAACTTAAAGCGGTATCCAATAAAGCATCGTGTTTTTCTACTACTTCTTTTGCTTTGGCAAGTATCAGTTTTCCTTCATTTGTCGGTTGAACCGGATTCACGGAACGATCAAAAATAATCACTTCCAACTCCTCTTCTAACTTTTTTATTTGCATACTCAGTGTCGGTTGTGTGACAAAGGAATGCTCCGATGCTTTTTGAAAGCTATGGTATTTCTCGACTGCAAGAATATATCCAAGTTGTACAATTGTCATATAGATAAAACCTATGGCAAATATAAATATTATCAATTTGACTTATGTTGTTATGTGTTGTATATTTGTACCGAAATAAATAATTAATAATCATTAAAAATTAAAATAACATGGAAAATCAAGAAATGCACATTAATCCAATGCCAAGAATTGGCGACATGGCACCCGATTTTACTGCGAAAACTACAGTCGGAGACCTACAGTTTTCAGAATATAATAAAGGATCATGGGTTGTATTATTTTCACACCCTGCCGATTTTACACCGGTTTGTACAACTGAATTGTCAGGTTTTGCACAGCGTAAACCGGAATTTGATGAGTTAAACACCAAATTAATGGGATTAAGTATCGATTCTATTCATTCACATTTGGCATGGGTAAATAATGTGAAAAAGAACACAGGTGTATATTTCGATTTCCCGATTATTGCGGATATCGATATGAAAGTGTCAAAACTTTATGGAATGTTGCAGCCCAACGAAGCGGAAACTGCTGCAGTTCGCGCGGTATATTTTGTTGATCCAAACGGAAAAATTCGTTTGATTATGTATTATCCGTTGAATGTCGGTCGTAATATGAACGAAATTATTCGCGTGTTGAAAGCATTGCAAACAGCCGAAAAACATGGCGTTGCTATGCCACTTGACTGGCAACCCGGAGATAAAGTAATCGTTTCTCCACCGGCAAACCTTGAAGCCATGGCTGAGCGTGAAAAAAGCTCATACGAAATGGTTGACTGGTATCTCGCAAAAACTGAGATCAAAGAATAAATTGTTTTAGCCACATGAAAATATCGATTAAACATTAAAATGGCGCATACTTTCACTTACTTCTCCGCCAGTTGGCGGATCAGCACAAGTCGTTTATTATGCTTGTTTTACTGTAATACCGATTGTGAATCAAAATTGCCAGAACAGTCTAAAGTACTGTTAATTCTGAATAGAGCGCCGGATTTTTCCGGCGTTTTTTTTTCTACATGAATTGAGGTATTATTCATCTCCTGACTCAGAGCTTCGCTTTCCGATGCAAAATCAAACGATTAGCGAAACCTTGAGGAGCTCAGACCATCGCAAGCTCTCGTGCTCGAATCTCCCTTTCCCATCGAATGACTTTTTTTTTATTCTTTCAGCTTTCAAACTATTTCCTACCTTTGCACAAAGCTTTTTATCATGCAGATTGAACTCGAAAATTACATCCTCCAACACAGCGATACCGAATCAAAACTACTTCAGGATTTATATCGTGAAACCCATTTATATGTAAAGCATCCACGCATGGCATCCGGTCATATTCAGGGCAGATTTTTGGCCTTTTTATCTCAGCTTATTCGTCCGGAACGCATTTTAGAAATCGGAACATTTACCGGATATTCAGCCTTGTGTTTTGCTGAAGGCTTATCTCCAAACGGAAAATTAATCACCATTGAAGTGGATGATGAATTGGAGGATCGCATTCGCAAATACCTTCAGCTTGCCGGATTTCAGGAGCAGATTCAATTAATCATTGGCGATGCAAAGCAAACGATTCCGAATCTTGATACAAAATTTGATTTGGTGTTTATTGATGGAGACAAACGCGAATATCCGGAGTATCTTAAATTGGTAAAATCCTGCCTGAATCCGGGTGCTATTTTAATCGCTGACAATGTGTTATGGGACGGGAAAGTCCTTGAATCTGAAAAAGAAACTGACAAAATGACTCACGGCGTGCAGATTTTTAATGATGTACTACAGCACGATGCTGATTTCCAAAACATCATACTTCCGTTACGAGACGGTCTTTCCATTTCCCGTTTTACACCAAAAACTTCATAGATCATCATATTTATTAACAGTTGTTGAAAAATAATGCGTTTCATAACAATTATTTAATCAGTTGGAACCTTTTTTTCAGTATATTTGTATGTTAAGGGTTAAAATCCCAAAAACGAGTTTTGATGAAGATTTTCAGTATTAAAAAAATATAATAAGATGAAAAAGAATTTAATTATTTTTTTAGGGGTTATTCTTGGAGTATTTATGAGTCTGGGAGTTTTTGGACAAACTGTAATTGATTTTGAAACTGCCGATGATGGTTATACGCCTTCTTCGACTGACGGATCTGGTGATACAGATGTTTTTAATCGTTCCAATCCAGATATTGGAGGAAACTCTTCGTATATTTGGGCAGTAGAAGCCCTTAACCTAAGCGACCCTACTTTAACCTTAGATCAAATCGACGTCTCTGGAAAAACAAGTTTTACGTTTTCTATTGATATGTTGACACCCAATACAGAAGACTGGGATACTTCAGATGAATTATTGATAACTTACAGCCTTGATGGTGGCACATATCAAAACTTGATGTGGGTTCAGAGTAACGATGATGGAGATGCGTATAATGCGCCTGCTGCTATTGATGCTGATTTTGACGGAACTGGTGATGATGGAAGTGATTTGCCTGCTATAGATGATAATTTTGGTGCGGGAGTTGGAAGCAGCTTTGAAACATTTTCAACCGGAGATATTACCTTGTCCGGAAACAGTACGCTTGATATAAAACTTCAATTCATTGAATTAACATCAACAGCAGAAGGTATTTATCTTGACGATATAACAATTAATACTGTTTCCTCTGGCTCCACCATTACCCTTTCCACATCCTCCTTTACCGGCTTTTCTTACGAAGAGGGCAGTGGCCCCTCTGCAGAGCAAACGTTTACGGTTGAAGGGAGTGATTTGACAGACGATATTATACTTACCCCTCCAACAAATTATGAAATTACCGAAACCACAGGTAGTGGTTTTGGCAGTTCCATTACACTGACCCAATCAGGAGGCAGTGTTTCAACAACAACGATTTATGTAAGGCTGAAAGCGGGATTAAGTATAGGGACATATAACAATGAAGATATTACGGCAAGCAGTACAGGCGCAACCGACCAAAACGTAACTTGCGACGGGGAAGTGGTGTGCCCTTCCGTTTCTGCTCCCACAGCAACAGCAGCCACTTCTGCTTCAGGCACAAGCTTTACTGCCAACTGGGATGCCGTGAGCGGGGCCACCGGCTATGAGCTGGATGTGTATAGCAGTGCTGGTGGAGTTGATATGACAGCAGATGGTGATGGTTCCTCTTCTGATCCGTATTCTGTTAGTCAAGCTTTAGCTTTATCAGAAGGTTCAACTGAATACTTTGTGAAAGGATATATTGTAGGCCGTGGTAATCCAATTGCATTCGGAACCCCAGCTTCAAATGATTATAGTGTTGTACTTGCAGAAACAGTTGATGAAACGAATGCATCGAATGTTTTAGTTGCTCAGGTCGAATCCGCAGACAGACCCAGTTGGGGTTTGTCAACGAATCCGTCTTTATACCAAACTGGTGTTAAGGTTGAAGGATATCGTAATAGCTATGGTGGAGATCCTAGTTTTGAAGGAAATAGTCAATGGGAGGCTTTGTCCGTTGGGGGAACAA
>Ga0307990_1000797_pt1 | contig 27176 bp, 12 predicted proteins | sample EllFjometagen129_FD_203168 | JGI IMG/M metagenome (GOLD analysis project Ga0307990, IMG submission 203168) | Marine microbial communities from Ellis Fjord, Antarctic Ocean - #129 | ecosystem: Environmental > Aquatic > Marine > Unclassified | place: Southern Ocean | collected 2014-10-08
GTTCCTTTATTTCGATCTCTCAGAACTCGGCACCGACTCCATCTCCAATGCCGTTTTGCGCCTTTATCATATTGAGGGCGACGGAGACACCTGGGGAAATGCCTCGCTCTACGCCGTGACCTCAAGCTGGAATGATGGAAACGTCATCTTCGACCAACCCGTCGGCCCATCACTCGGTATCCTCGTCGGGCATGACGGCCCCTTTAACCAATACATCGAGTTTGATGTCACCGATCTCGTCAAAGGCTGGCAAACCGGCTCAGCCACCAATTACGGCTTTTGCATTCGCGGTGCCGAGGCCTTTGGCATTACCGCCAAATATTTTGTTTCATCTGAGGGATCGGTCGGACAGCGCCCCGAAATGCTAGTCGAGTACTCGGTTCCCGATGGCGATGGCGACGGCATGGATGACTCGTGGGAATTGCAATATTTTTCGAACTTAACCACCGCCTCTGCCAACACCGACTGGGACAGTGATGGATTCTTTGACTATGCTGAGTTCATGGCGGGGACAATTCCTACAAATCCGGCTTCATTGATGGCGTTTTCCAATGCCGTTCAGGCGGCAGGTTCCGAGCGGGTAGTTTACTGGTATAGCGTAACCAATAAATCCTACTATCTTGCAAGGACCACAAATATATTGGGGGCATGGACAAACATTTCCGGGTCGGTAACGGCCTCTCCCCCTGTCAACGTTTATACGGATAGCACTGTCATCGTGAAGAGCCCTGTTTTCTACAGGTTACATTTAGAATAGAGCACAGAAAGAACAGCGAGATAGACTATTCCGCAACTTACTCCTGAAACGTCGTAAGGCGGATTGCCTGCATATATGTCCATGTTGCCTACTGTTCTGTGTCATGATAAGTGAGTTAAGCGGAGTCCTCATTCATAACACTAGAAGGGGGGTCTGGATACGCTACTACTAATGTAGTCGCGGGGTGTACTTCGAGGCTTTTGAGGTCGAATGTTAACTATGAAATTATTTACTCTTGTTCCTTCACTGCAAATTTGTAATCATTATCTGACGTTATGAAAGAGACTCATAAGCGCCACGTCGCATTTTCCTGTCGGTCGTCACGATGCGGTTTTAAAAGCGCTTAGGAAGACAGAAAAATGAAAAAACATAAATACAAACGACGCACGACACTCCTGAGGGTGCGAACAGGTATTTTCCAACTCGGTGTTATTGCCACGCTTCTTCTGACATTGTTGCCCGCCTCGGCCGACACGGCTTACTACGTGGCCCCTGAAGGGTCGGACGTCAATGATGGCAAGAGCGTGGGGAGACCCTTTCGGAGTATCGCCGCGGCAGCGACCGTCATGCTTCCTGGCGACACCTGCTACCTCCGAGCAGGGGTCTACCGGGAAACCCTTGTGCCGGCGGCTTCCGGCACTGAAGCTAAGCCCATCACCTTCACTGCCTATAATGGCGAGCACGTCACCATCAGTGCGGCTGATCTGGTCGAGGGCTGGTCGGCCTACAGCAACAGTATCTACGTTGCCGGCATAAACTGGGATCTCGGTGCCGGGTTTAACCAATTGTTTGTGAATGGGGTCATGGTCAACGAAGCGCGCTGGCCCAACACAGGGACAGACCTGCTCAACTCGACGCTGGCATCGGGAAGTGCTACGGCCAATGGGGTCACCTTTCCGGTTTCACGTCCCGCCAATTACTGGGCTGGCGGAACGGTGTACGGGTGTTTCGGCAGCAAGTGGACTTCGCAGGGCGGAACCATCACAGCCTCTACCACTGGAGGGGAACTTACGGTGACGGCCAAAACGAGCACCTGGTACACGGGCGGCGGGAACGGCTATATCACGGGCATATTCGGCGAGCTTGATAGCACTGGCGAATGGTTCCTGAGTGGCACTACTCTTTATCTCTGGGCACCTGGCAGTGTTGATCCGGCAACCGTAACCGTGGAGTTCAAAGCGCGCAAGTGGTGTGTTAACCTCTCTGGCAAGTCGTACGTCAAAATTCGTGATCTCAACCTGTTGGGTGGCAGTATTCGCATGGATGCAAGCAACTGCGAGGTCAGCGGCTGCACTGCGAAATACCTCAGCCATTTTACGAAGTATACCTGGGGCGGCATGGATGCCGGCGGCGACCGGGCCAATGGCAACAACGGGGTCTGGATCAACGGTGATAATAACGTGATAAGCAATTGTACGTTCAAATACAGTGCGGGCTCCGGCATTCTGGTGTACGGGGCGAGAAACACGGTCACACGCAGCATTATCAGCGAGATCGATTACTCCGGCACCTATTCCTGTCCGCTCTCCGTTAAGAATAGTACAGGAGGAAACAGGATTCTGTTTAATACAATGTACAACACCGGGCGTGATATTGTGCAACTATACGGGGCAACGGCTGATGAGATCATGTACAACAATCTCTATAGTGCCGGCAAGATCTGTCATGACCTTGGCATTGTGTATCACTGGGGGCGGGATGGCCAGGCCACGCGCATCGCCTACAACTGGATTCACGACAATCTGGGAGGCGGCCCGGGTCCGGGGATCTATCACGACAACTACTGCCGCGACTTTATCACGGATCACAATGTCATCTGGAACTGTGAGGCCGGGGTCAGGCTCAACACCCCGACCGATGCCATGCAGGTGTATAACAACACTCTGTTCAATTGCGACGATGTAGGGACCCACACCTATAACGCCTGGCAGAACAATGTTCCCTCCTACTGGACCTATGGTAACATCAACAACAGTGTTCGTGCAAACAACCTCTTTCTCGGCACGAACCCGTCTGCCCAGCTCCAGGATTACGCCAACAACGACTTCCGCCTGAAAGCAGGTGCGGCGGCCATTGATGTCGGTACGGTGGTGGTGCTGTACACGGACGGATACCAGGGCGTCGCGCCAGACCAGGGCGCGTACGAGGATGGCTGTTCCCGGTGGACAGCCGGGCATGACGGTGTCGCGGTAGTGGTTGGCCCGCCATCGGGTATCTCGCTGTCATACTCGGCCGTAGAGGAGAACCAGCCGTCCGGAACGACGGTGGGAATATTCGGTACCACTGGCGGTATGGGACCATACACCTACACGCTGGTCGCTGGGGACGGCAGTACGGACAACGCCTCATTCGCCATCAGCGGTTCGGTCCTTCGGACGGCAGCCAGCTTTGACTTTGAGAAAAAATCCCGTTACACCATTCGCGTACAGACTCAGGATGCGAATACGGATGCCTTCCAAAAGGCTTTTACGATTATCATCAACGTCTACGAAACGGTGACTACGTTCCTCGTTGATACGGCGGCCATAGGCACTTCCGGCGACTCGGACTTCTACATTAAGACGACTGCTGTCAACTCGCTGGTGGACACCACTGAACTGATTGCAGGGAACCCGAACTCATCTACAGGCAAAGACCAGCGTGCGTATCTGAAGTTCGATCTGAGTGGGCTTACGACAATGACCACGGTTACAAGTGCGGTTTTGCGGCTATGGTGGAAAACCGGAAGCAATGACAAGTATGGAAATGCGAATGTCTTTGCGCGTACCGCAGCATTTGTTCCCGGTGGATCGAGTGACTACGCCGAACTCGTCGGGACGAGTTTGGGAACCATCGCTGTGTTAGACTGCCCGAGCGGCCAGTGGAAGGAACTGAATGTGACTGCGGCCGTGGAGGGGTGGAGGGTCAGCGGTCTGTCCACGTACTACGGTTTTGCCATTCAGGGCACTGAGGGGTACACCCTAACGGGAAAATACTTCGACTCACGCACCGGCACCCACCCGCCCCAGCTCGTGGTTTGGAGTCGGGCTAAGAGTGCGCAGATGGGTACACTTATTATGCTCCAATAGGGCCACTGGGAAAGGCATAGAGGCCGCGCTCTGCAGTGGCTCAACCTGAGCAAGGAGGAGCGCGCCTGACGGCATGAGGATCAGGAATCCGCGCTACGTCGGCGGTCAGGTTTGACGACCGTCGACTTTTATCATTCAGGAGGCCTTTTGTTTAGCGGGAAGGCGCTGACGCAGATTTCGTATCTGGCTCTCAACACTACTGAACCGCGCTGGCCAGCTCTTGCTTTCAAGCAGCTTAATTGTCTCGAGTGCATCATCAAACTGCTTCTGATGAATCTGCGCCTCCGCCAGCTTGATATAGCCTGTCGGTTCAAGGGTCCGTACCCTGATAACCTGACGCCAGTGATAGATTGCATCGTTCCAATGTCCTTGCCCCTGCCTTATCTCAGCCAGCATGGTGTGGCTCTCGGATTCGTTGGGGAGCATCTCGACAATGCTCGTGTATGCCCGCTCTGACTCCACGTCATTATTAAGCTGGTTCGCATAACGTTCACCAAGAGATCTGTAGAGTTTAATGTCTCTGCGCGCAAGCTTCACTGATTCCAGCAGCTGAGCTGTCGCTCCGGTTTTGTCTCCCATCCTGTCATATGCGTCGATAAGCATCTTATGTGTTTCAGTATCATTCGGTTGCGCTTCAACAGCGGCTTTCAAGTGCTTAATAGCCGCTGCATAACTCTTCTTGCTGAGATACGCCTTACCAATAGCTTTGCGGAGTATCGGATTTTCCATACCGGTCTCTAGAGCCATCTTTCCCACCTTCTTAGCATATTCATCAAGGTCAGGTGCGTTCTGCACTACGCGCTCAAGGGCACGCAATGCATCGGCCCTGTTACGATTTGACCGACCCCAGGTAATGACAGCGCCGCTGGCGGCATCAACTGCCTCGGATGTCATCTTGAGTGCCGTATAGGTCTCTGAGAGTTCACGGTAATACTTCGACAGCTGAGAACTGCCGACACCGCGTTTGGCATGGGCCCGCTTATGCATCGGTATCAGCTCCAGATAATATTGGACTGCTTCTTGATAATATTGTACCTTTAAACATCCATACGACAGCTGATGAACAACATCCTCAATCCATTTGCCAGGCCGATGAAAGTATTTATCCGCAGCCACAAGTACTTCGCGCTGCATCGCTGATCTGCCGGTATGGAAACAGGCGGTCATCAGCTGCACGCGATACGTCACCTGATTTTCGTTAAGAACAATCAGGCCCTCCAGAATGGGCATTGACTCCTCAAATTTGTTGAGGTAATGCAATCTGACCACAAGATGCGCCTGACCATGTTCATCCAGGATATCAGTCTTATAAGCATGCATCAGAATCTCTGCGGCCCGCGCTCTTTTTTCCAATCCGTTCCACATGTAATCGGATATGTAGAGGGTTGTCGCACCTGAGGTTTTCTGCTCGCGCCAGACCTCTTCCGCCACGTTCATAAAGTCACCCGCTTTCTCGCTCCAGAAGTGACTGCTGTGTTTAGTATAAATAGACCGGTTACGCTGGTTGCGATAGGTCAGATCTCGGCGGATCTCGGCCTTCACAATCTTCAGCAGCCGCTCTGCCAGATCGTCGATGTTGCCAGCTTCGCTCCGGTATCTCCCGAGCAGATTTGCATGCCTGCTCCAGCTCGAATAATGGGAATAGCTGAGCCACTCAGGTTCCGACTCAAACATCACTATCAAAAATTCCAGTGCGACCTTGGCCCCAAGCACATCACGCAATGATGAACCTAAATTGGAAATGTGATTTTGATAGTTTGACTGGTTGGACTCCTTCGCAAGAAACTTTGGAAATTCATCAAAGGCAAAATACCGCATACGCGTCACATCGAGCTTCGCAGCCTTTGCCTTTCTGAAGAAATCAGAGACCAGAGATATAATTTGATTTCTGTGGTTTTGATCGGATCTTTTTAGCTGACTGACATAAAGATCCAGCACCTTCGCATACATCTCCTGGCCACTGCCGAGCGAGACCGCCGCCTTGGAGTTGATGGCGTTATTATACATCCTCAATTTACGCTGAATCAGCCAGTACATCTGCTGTTGATTGACCGGCTGCTTCAATTCCCGTTCAAGATACGATTCTGCACGCACAAATTGTTTCATGCTTTCGAGGTAACTGATAAACTGATTCAGAGTGCTGTTCGCCGAGGCAGGCAGCACTCCGCCGCTCTTCTCTCTGTACTCAGCCAGGCTAGCCTCAAGCAGATCAACCGCCTGATCTCTCTGACCATAGCCAAAAACAATTATTGCATACTGCAAAGCAATATGAAGCCTGTCCTGGGCGGGTTCGGTAAGGCACTCGGAAAGCACTTTTAATTCGCGCAGTTGCTCATGCTTCAAACCCTCGCTGGTTATGCGTCCGAGACTCCTGAGTAGATCTGCCATCAGTCTGCGTTCACCCGTCTGCCACTCACCCTTGAAGGCTCTCTTCATCGCGGCCAAAGCTTTTTCAATATGCGGACCAGGCTGGTTTTGAACCTCCGCCGCGTGTCGTCTCATCATCATCTCCAATATATCAAGGGCCCGTTCGTCCACCTTCGTCTCTGCCTTCAGGCGGACCTTAGCAAGATGCTCCATGGCACTATCCACCGCCGCCTCTTCTTTGACATTCTGGAGCAGGTCTTTCAAACCGCCTACATAGGGATAAACCTGCGCGGCCGTGTGCCCTATCACCCCTTCGGACATGCATTCCAGCAAACAGAAATCCTTTGTGTATCGATAAAAATCACGCAGCCGATAAACATAATTCTGGGGGGATTGCGTTTTTTTGAACAGAACCGTGAATATCTTTATCGCAGCGGGATCAAGTTCTTCAGGAACTTTGTCATCATTCCTCTGCCAAGGATTAAGAATTGTATTCAGCCTGTTGACGAGCTGGTTTTCATCAATAACCATCAGTTCCTTCAGCTCGGCCGCTTTGTGCTTCTCCCTCTGATCGAGAACCATGTACCATCCAGCTATAATCGCGTATTCCTTACGGCCCAATCCGTCATTCTTCTCTATCTTTTCAAAAAGTTCAACCGCTTCTGCGACTCTGTTCATTTCGGCAACAAGGTATCCTAGCGCAAGACGCCAGGTGTCATCAGCTTTTTTTGGAGTTATCCAACTCTTCAACGTTTTTTCAAGCTGCTTAGGATCGTTACGCGCAACCAGCAGCCGATATCTCTGATAGCGCCAATACGTAACATCTGGATTGAGTTTGATCCCCAGATCCATGTAGGCATACAATTTAGTGACAAGCGCTTTATCTGCCGACTGCTTAGCCGCCAGACAGGAAAGAGTCGTGAGACAACGATCCATCAAACCCGCATCAAGTAAGCTCAGCTCTTTATTGTCATTCGAACCGCTCTCTTTCTCGATGGTCCTCCGGGGCGTACCCACCGGATAAGGCACGACCGGTGGTCGCCCGCTATCGTCTTCTGCTCTCTCCACCTTGCAGGCGGGTGGTTCAGCAGGCAGAAGTTTCCAGCAAGCCGCTGCAATTGAATCCGCATTACGCCCCAACTTCATCTCAAGATAAAGTCGTTCAACCTTTATCCACGACTTCAGCTCATCCGCCTGGCGTTCCTCTTCGAGCTCAACTCGCTTGACCATGCTCTCACGTGCCTGCTTCTGATGCTCCTTTACAAGTTTTCGATATTCAATACGTGAGAAGTCATCCTTACCTTCAACCTTCTCAAGGCTTGCTTTCTGACGTGCCTCAACCATCGCATCAACTATTTCCATCAGCACAGGCACAGTTCTCGTCAGGCTAAGCTGAGGGTCATCGCTCTCACCGACAAACTCCTTAATCAGACCGAACAGCTCCGATTCAAGATCTTCCCTCCACTCTTTATTCAGAAGGTTGCTGTAAAACAGCTCCAGATAGCGCGGTTTATAGGCTGCAGGACCCGTCTTCCATTGTTTCCGTAGAAATCTAGTAACGCCATTCAGATTGCCTGCATGATTCAGAGCAGCAACTAGCGGAACACCTAGGATATTACGATCCTGCTCTTTTTGTTCTGGTGCATCCCAGCGGGCTTCTATTTTGACCGCAACCGCGGTCCACTCCTCTTGCTCGACTTTCGGGTCATTGACGGCGATCCAACCAACCAGCTGAGTGATAAGCGGAGCGTTCAGATCATCAAACTCATCAAAGAGCAGCTGTTTGAACTCTTTCCTCAACGCCGCCGCCTCTTCAATGTTTCTGAAGAGGCGATGATTCATTATCTGCACAGCTGTGTTTCGACCTGAATCAACACGGTAGCAGCCTCGCACAACCTCAGCCAACAGGTTGTGCCAGCGTGAATCAAGATAATTGCTATAGCCGTAGTTCTGTCCCAGCATCTGCTGAACCGCCGCCTGCATACATACAACTATCTTCTGACGTTTTTTCCACTCGTCTGTACCGTAAGCCGGCACCTTTTTATCCTGCCGGTTCTCTTCCTTCATTAATGCCATGCCGCTTCTCGCCCATCTCTCGATCAGTCGATGTGCCTCTTCTGTTCTGTGTATCCGGTAAAGAGCCTCAAGGTATTTCTGATAGGTATACTGATTAACAGTTCCGTCAGCTATCCACTCCTTCAGAAATACCAGCCATTTATCACTGTCGATCCGGTTCTCAAACTGATTCATCACAGATCTTCTGATGCTCTCACGCTCCTGATCATTCCATAATTCCTCTTTGCCCAGACGTTTCATCAGCCAGAGATACGCCTCCTCCACCTGACCATCCTGAACCATAGTCGTTATATAAGAATTGACGATACTGGTATCCATTGGAAAAGCATCGTTAAGCTTCTTCCATATTGCCAGTGCCTCAACCCGGCGCCCCGCCTGCGAGAGAGCCTGTGCGTAATTGCGCTTCCAGGTGACATCGCTCTTGAGATATTTATCCTGCCGCTCATAAACAGGATGCATAATATTCAGAAGGTCAATCCGCTCGTTAGTCTGGGCAAAACGCTGAAGATAACCAAACAACCAGTTGCCAATGTAAATCTCATCTGCATTCTCTTTTCCAAGCAGCTCTTTCGCCTTCTCATTGACAACCTGCCTGGCCTCTTCATAGCGTCTCGATTGAATATATACCGCCAGATTAATCCAGCTTGCACCATCGCGACCTTTGACCAGCTGCGCAGCCTCGTCCCACACCTCTCGGGCTTTATCCCACTGCTGACTCTGTGAATAAAAACTTATCATTGCCAGATAGTGGTCCAGCTCCATCTTTTTATCCAGCTTCGCCTGACGCGCTGCAGCGTAATCAGGAAGTACCTGATCAATCACAATCGCATTCTTGGGTTCTGGACGCAGCGCATCAAATTGTTTCTTGAACGCGCCATCACCGATTTCTTTAATCGATAGCACAGTTCTGTACCCAACAACACCATTTTTATTTTTGCTCTCCACCTGCCTTGCCCACCAGCAACCGCCGGCTTTGACAAAATCCTTGAAGACCATCGTATGCGTAAATGCCCCCTGTGAAAAATTGCGTTGTTCAAGCACTACGTTGCGCTCGGTGTTTATCAGATATTCCAAGCGGTAGTCACTTTTCGGATTTGGATTCGCCAGTGTCAAAAGAACCTGCCCGTCATCCTCATCGGTTATCGTTGGAATATACGTTCTATATGTTTTCTCGAGCGAGCTTAACGAGAAATCATTAAAATAGCCGAAGTTGCCGAAAACAAGTCTTGTGTCATTTTCAACCGACTCCCGTTGCCTGCCCAGCTTAAAGCAGGGTACATAAACAGCGCGCTGTTTTTCATTACTCCATTCAATAAGAGTCCTATCTGAACTGCGCCATGACAGGTTGATCCATTCAGCGGGCGAATAATACAGCTTCATCCTGTTCTTGCCTGAAACCATCGCTCTGGTGTTATACGTGGTTGCCTCAAGATTGATCTCAAGTGCACCAGTCATTGTATCAAGCAGCGGCTGACGCAGAAGAGAGTCAGCAAGCTTTTTAGCACTCTCAGGCCACTCTTTGACGTCAGGTGACGGAGTCATAATCGTTTCGACATATGGTTCGGCAACACGTGGGAATAACTGATCAATCCAGTTGTCCCAATAAGGCTGCCATTGATATCCGCCATATCTCGAATACGCCTCACCGCGACTATAAAGAGCGTGTGAAAAACCAGTGCCATTCATAAGTACCGGCGATCTGACACTCTGGAGTCGATCAAAGGCGACCAGCCCACTTCTGTTACTCTTATGTTTGGAGCGGCTAGAACGGCTGGTGATCCGTCTACTTCGCGATTTCGCAGGTGCTTGAGCTTGGCGACCGTCAAACCATAGACTTCTACTTTGCTTAGCCATCATGGGAGCGTCAGCAGATGACATCTCCATATTCATCTCCTCAAACTCCACCATGTCATCACCCATCTCTTCTGGATAAGGTTCAGCTTCCATTCTATCACTCAGCTCATCACCATCAAAGAAAGCGTCTATATCTTTATCAGCTCCAACTTCTTCGTCGGAGATCGGAGAAGAGCGACCAGAATAATCTCCCGACATACGGTAATTATCCACAGCCCTCGCACTGCCGCCAATAATTGTCGTACTTTCCCACAGGCTATTCTGGAGTCCGCGACGAGCGTCATATCCGAACCCGCCTGCGCCTCCTAATCCTCCAATACTATATCCATAACCGAGATTCTGCTGGTATGGGGGCGCAACGTTGTAGTATTGCCTGCCGAGTTCGAGAAGTTCGCGAAGTGAATCCCGACGCAGATCCTGCCTCCATTTGCCCGCGAGTTTCATGTATTTCTGACGAAGTTCGTAATTAGCCTTATCGCGACCCTCTGCAAAAAACTTTTCCCCATCACGCATATTAAAACGACGTGTAACTTTAAATCGTTCTCTGTCTTTATCACTTTCCAGTACAAGAAAAGAGGTATACGGGGTCATGATATGATACTCCTCCGATAGAGCTATGACCTCATCTTTGATCGTCTGAGTACCACCTTGTTCCAGGAGTGTGTCCAGGTGCATCCGCGCCCATAGACGGGGGATAAATGAGTTGCCGAACTCAGCATCTTTCACAATGAAAGGCGTATTATAACTGACCTCCTTGTCCTTATAAGTGCCTGTTACCACAACCGAGCCGGATTGATCTTTCCCATCAGGGAGATAACGCCCCAGAATAATCTGCTGCTTGCCCGCCGGCAGATTAGGAAGCTCACCTGGATATACACGTGCAACGCGCACACCGTTGAATTCAATCTTCATGTCCCTGATGCCAGGGCTGGTCAGCTCCTCAAGTAGTTCCATCACACCTGTCCGCGCCGGAGTATTGCCCTGCAGCCGTCTGATCGATCCGCCGCTCACACCTGCAATTGCTTTCATCACCCCGGACTCAAAGCTGCTGCCTGTCGCGACGGCATGAATACACCCTTTGCCGCTGGCTTTATATAGATTTTTCAACCTGCGGGCGGTATCAACCGGATCAGCCTCACGGGTGGTGTCAATACAGTCACCCAGATAAATAATCTGGGTGGTTTCGCCACACTCAGCGAAAACCTTGCCAAACACCTTCTCCAGATCGGTTACACCGAGCGAAGCGCGGTTTGATAGAAAATCACTGACGGCTTCAGAGTCATCTCCCGAGACCCAATGGCAGTCCATATCAACCGCAGCCACCCGCAAGCGGTCCGTACTTCCCAGCGACCCCATCATAAATGTGATAAACTCCTCCTGGTATTTGCGCTGTTCGCTATCCATAGACGCAGATGTGTCGACCATGACAACAAGGTCCAGTGGGGGGCCATCACTGATCAGCTTGCGTCTGCCTTTGCGTCCTGTATCCGGCTGTGCAACCTGAAGCAGAAAATATCCGTCATCTCCCCGGCGATGCGGGATGACAACCACGGCAGGCACTTTACCGCTTTCAATAAATACCTCAAAGTCCCTGCTTGGTGTATACTCCTGTGCGGAAAATTCCACTTGCGCGGAATTTCTGGTCTGCGTAAGGCGCGTTTCATGCGTCGGACAGACAACCTTCTTCAGCGGCTGTTCAGAGTGTATTCTCACATTCAACTCTAATTCGCGCAAAGGAAACTGTTTCAGCATCTCCGACTGCAGGGCATAGCTGTACTTATATACGCCATTCTGCATTGGAAGCACCTGAGTATAAGTGATTTTGATCCTTTTCTCAGAGTGTGCAAATATTGGAAATACACGCGCTTTAAAAATGTTGCCACCGCTCCATTCCAACAACCCGGGATCGCGTCGTTCACGAAGTATCGTCTCATATATCTGGCGCGCACGCTGTTTTTCGACAACATCCGCCTCAACCAACTCATCTCCAATCCACATGCCGAACCCTGATATTGAAGCATCCTGCGGCAGAGGAAAATGAAAGATACCTTCCAGAGTACCCTTGGTATTGTTCACAAAAGACTCTTCGACTGTGGTCCTGGCAATCTGGTCACGTATATCCACCGTCACTTTATGGTAACCCAGTGTTAAAGGAAGATTACGTCCCTCGACATTTGCCAGCAGAGAACCCATCGGCTCCCTGGCGATTGTCCCTTTAAAATATTTCAACCACGGCGGCTCAACCTTCAGCTGGCTGTGACTATCCTCTGTCACCCGGAAAATGACTGTGCCTCGCACCTTTTCCTTGTTTTTGCCGGGCAGTACAACCTTCAATGAGCCTTTGGCAGCCGATTCAACCTCAACCTCGCCCCGGATGATTTTCAATACCCCTGGTTTCGTGAGTTCCACCAGAGCACCGGGACCTATGATTATCCCACCACCACCGCTGAAACGCACTTGCCCCGCATTGGCGCCACGTTTTTCACTCCGGATAAGGTCACCTGCATCCACAAATATACCCTCCGCCAGAGGTGTCCAACGCTCTTGAACCGGAGGACGCAGCGCGGTCACACCCTGACAATCCGTGATTTTGCCAAGATGTTCCACTTTCAGGGTGTTTCGCCCGAAAAATCCCGTACATGCCAGGATCAGAACAATTGAAAAAAGAATAGAACGTTTTAGATAAGCCATAAATTCCTCCAGTTTCATAATATTTAAGCTGTTTTACATGGTCGAAAGCACCTGTTAATCTGGACTCTTAACCAGATATAGATTATCAATCTATGATACATACGTCTACCGACAAAACTTTATTACAAAAGAATTTATTTTCAGGATCGCTAATCTTATTGGAGGTTCCCTAGTATGTCCGCCGCTACGAGATGGACGCACTGTATGCCCGCCCCAAATGGTCCATATCGACTTGTCACGAGTTTTGTCGTGAGTTTCGTCGATTATATTGGGCTTGTATGCGTTGAGAGTGAGCGGTATATTACTGTTATGAAATCAACGACTGATATTATATCAGAAGGAATGACTGAACGCGGTGTCCCGTTTTTGCTAATAGGCGGCATGGCTCTGCCAGCATTTAATGTGGTGCGTCAGACTATCGATGTTGACCTTTTAATCGCCACAGGTAAAGAGTGTGTATTGCAGGAAGTGCTGATCGCTGAGGGGTATACCGAGATTGGACGAACGGAAAATTTTGTCCGCTACGCTTCTTTATCTATTTATCATGCAGATGTTGATGTGTTATTGATTGACGAGGGCACATTTGAAAAAATTATGGCTGAAAGCCACTCTTTTAATACTGGTCGGGCATTCTTTAAAGTTCCTTGCGCTATGCATATGATTATGTTGAAACTTCATGCAATGAAGAATAACAAAAGCCGGGAAATAAAAGATCTGGGTGATATAGTTGAGATCCTGCGTAATTCGCGAGAGGTACTTGATGAGAAAGAACTGGATGATATATGTTCGCGGTATGGCCCGGAAGGTATATATTTAAAGATTAAGGATGCGTTATGATGGATTTACCCGATCTCCCCGTTTTTGATATTCCAGCAGATATAAAAAACAGTCGGCCACCGAATGTTGTCGTGTTCGATTGGATTAACGAAAATATAAGATTTCTTAAAGAGTCAGGTCAGATGGAGAACATCAGGAAACAGAAGTCAAGGCAACCGGTTAATGTGCGGTTTAATCTATGATGTTATATCAGCATAATTCATCCCTGTATGTAATATTGATTGCTATTCTCTCAACTCCCGGCGCGAAAAACAAGAAAGTTAGGCTTGTAGCTCCCGATTCCATCGGGAGTGTCAGGTTGGAAACAGGACCTGCTTTCCAGACAATATCTAAATTCTTAGCCCACTACCCACAAATAAGTCGAAATAACAAATCTTTCCTGAACTATTTGATTCTCGCTAAGCATTTTTCGTATTTCAAAAACTCCATACTTTGCTATTTCTTTTGCCCTAAGATAAGCGTACTATAGTAGTATTGTTTTTAGTTTATTTTATTTCTGATTTAAGGGAGTGGAATGCCTCGCATTTTTGATAATATTGATAAGTCGTTAATAACTGCGTTACAAAACTCTCTTTCAAAAGCCTATCGGGCTGATTTCTGTGTGGGTTACTTTAATCTTCGCGGTTGGAAACAAATTGATTCCCAGGTCGCTAATTTTGATGGCACCGAAGGTAGGCAGTGTCGGTTACTGGTAGGCATGGCGCTCTCTGATGAAAGAGAGCTTCGGCGTGCACTGAGCGCGGTGCCTCCGAAGAGGATGGATCAGGGGAAAATGGTTCGGTTGAAGAAAGCGCTGGCTGAATCATTTCGTAACCAACTATGTTATGGTGTGCCGACTGCTGCCGATGAGGCTGGACTGCGCAGGTTGTGCAGGCAGCTGAAAACCGGGAAACTGATTGTTAAGCTGTTTGCCGGTTATCTTCTGCATGCTAAACTCTATCTCGCTTTTCGGGATGATGTGGACAATCCCGCTATTGGATATGTCGGCAGTAGCAATTTAACATTCTCAGGGCTGGTTAAGCAGGGTGAGTTGAATGTTGATGTGGTTGATCCTGATTCCGCAAAGAAGTTGGCTGGCTGGTTTGAAGATCGCTGGACAGAGCGGTTCAGTATCGACATCAGTGAAGATCTCATCAGAGTTATTGAAGAAAGTTGGGCTCGTGAGGAGCTTGTACCTCCATATCATATTTATCTCAAAATGGCATATACCCTTTCACAGGAGGCACGCACGGGTATTGCTGAGGAGGTTCTGCCTCTGCAGTTTGAACGAATCTTATTTGATTTTCAGAAAGATGCGGTTAAAATCGCAGCTCGACATTTAAAAGATCGGGAAGGGGTATTGATTGGTGATGTAGTCGGTCTTGGAAAGACCATCACCGCGACTGCTGTGGCCAGTCTCTTCGATCATTTACGTATCTTAGTTATCTGTCCTCCTAACCTGAAGACTATGTGGGACGATTATGCACATAAATATGCTGTTCAAATGAAAGTCCTGCCTGTGACTCAGGCAAAAAAATTATCTAAAGAAAGACGATATCAACTTATCATTATTGATGAGTCCCACAATCTCAGAAACCGGGAAGGGCAGCGTTACAGGCTTGTACGGGAATATATAGAGCAGAATGATTGTAAAGTAATTTTGCTTTCGGCAACACCGTATAATAAAACATTTCTTGATCTCGGAAACCAGCTGAGGCTTTTTGTTGACCCGGAAAAGGATATCGGTATTGCTCCGGAAACAATGATTCGTGAACTCGGTGAACTTTTTCTCCACCAGAAGGAATGTCGACCCCGCACTCTGCGGGCATTTGAATACAGTGAATATTCCGATGACTGGCGCGAACTGATGCGGCTCTACCTCGTACGCCGTACCCGCAGCTTTATTAAAGAAAACCATTCAGAGATTGATCCTGAGAACGGCCGCCGCTATTTGCTGTTCTCTGATAAGACACGTTCATATTTTCCGGAGCGAATTCCCCGCACACTTAAGTTTAATGTGGATGAAAATAACCCTGATGACCAATACGCGCAGCTTTATTCCGACAGCGTTGCTAAACCGATAAGCCGCCTGAAGCTTCCCCGTTATGGATTGGGTCAATATGAGAATAAAGAGAGTGCTGCTCATAGAACTCCTGATGAAAAAGAGATGATGGATAATCTCAACCGTGCAGGAAAACGATTGATGGGATTCTGTCGAACCGGGCTTTTCAAACGCCTGGAAAGCAGCGGTAATGTTTTCATCCAGTCAATCGAGCGGCATATCCTACGCAACTATGTTTTTATCTATGCCCTTGCAAATGACCTGCCGCTTCCCATTGGCTCTCAGGATGTTGAAATGCTGGATTCACGGATTGTAGATGAGGATGAGGATTTTCAGTTTGGAACGAATAATGAAGATTCAACGCCTTTGAGAACTGTACAGGATTATACAAAACGGGCATCAGAAGTTTATGCCTATTATCGGCAACATGCCGTTAAACGCTTTAAATGGATTGAAGCGCGTCACTTTCTTGATGGTCTGAAAGAAGATTTAACGAAAGATGCCGCTGCCTTAATTAAGGTTTTGAATAAACAAAAGGAGTGGGACCCGTCGAAAGATGAAAAACTGGCTCTTCTGTTTGACCTTCTTAGCAAAAAACATGCCGACGAAAAGGTTCTGGTATTCACACAATTTGCAGATACGGCGGTATATCTTGAAGCGGAACTCAAAAAAATGGGTCTCAAACGGCTGGCCGTTGTTACAGGCAACTCAGAGAATCCAACCGCAATGGCCTATCGGTTCAGTCCGCGAAGCAACGAGAAGAAAATAGAGGCAGCTAGAGAGTTGAGAGTTGTGATTGCAACCGATGTGCTGAGTGAAGGACAGAATCTACAGGATGCTCATATCGTTGTGAATTATGATCTGCCATGGGCGATTATCCGCTTGATTCAGCGGGCGGGACGCGTTGACCGTATCGGGCAGAAGCATGACCAGATTCTTTGCTATTCGTTTCTACCTGCAGATGGTGTTGAGAAAATAATCAAACTTCGGTCACGGGTTAAAGCAAGACTCCTTCAGAACGCTGAAGTTGTAGGATCTGATGAAACTTTCTTTGAAGATCAGTCCGATTTGAATACCTTGCAGAATCTTTACAATGAAAAAGACGGTTCACTTGATGGGGATGAAGATGATGGCGAGGTCGATTTAGCATCAGAGGCCTATCAGATCTGGAAGAGGGCCGTTGATAGAGATCCAAAACTCGCAAAAATAATTCCGCAACTGCCAGATGTTATTTATTCCACAAGGCCATGGAGTTCAAAAAACGACCTTCCAGAGGGAGTTCTGGTGTTTATGAAAACCTCTCAGGGTAATTGTGCTCTGGCGTGGATGGACAGAGATGGCAACAGTGCCACTGGGTCACAATACCGCATCATGAAGGCATCGAAGTGTGAACCGGAGACACCTGCACTGGAAAGATCATCTGATCATCATGAGCTGACTGCCAAGGGAGTCTCCCTGATAATTAAAGAGAACCGCAACATTCATAACACGGCTGGCACCCTCGGGAGTCGTCATGGTATACGCTTTCGCATATACGAGCTGATCAAGAACCATTTGGATCATATTGAAGGCGAGCTGTTTGATACAAGTTCAATTCGTAAAGCCATTCAGCAGGTTTATGAGAATCCTCTCACTGAGAAAGCCAAAACCGTTTTAGGACAGCATTTGAAACTTAAATCTTCCGCACAGGCAGTTGCTGAAGCGGTACAGGCTCTGTATGAAGATGATGATTTATGTCAACCGCGCCACAGCATCGGAAGTGATGAACCTCAACTTATCTGTTCGCTTGGAATGCGCAGCACAGCCGATGAAGGAACCAGTGTAAATGTCGATGAATAAAACACAGATCAAATTGCTTTTGGATGAACATCGTTTTGAAGATCTCTTTATTGATGAGCTGGGCTGGAATTGTCCTGAAAAAGACACGCCATATCCTGTGCAGATTGGCAATGAGATGTTCAAGCTTCAGCCGATTGCTTTTAAGCACGGTTTTTATGTATTTCACTGCAAAACAGTCCCTCCTTCTGCATTACGATCCAGAATTGAAACAGCTCTCTCTCGCGATATACGTGAGCACATCATCATCTTTGCGGATTCGGAAAAACAGCGCTGGCAGTGGGTACGTCGTGTGTCAGGTCAGCCGCTCTCTCGCCGTGAGCATGTATATATGCCGAATCAGCCGATGCTGCTGATTGAAAAACTCTGCGGATTGGAAATTACAATTAATGAGGAGGAAGAGATTGACCTGTTCGGAGTTTTCGAGAAGGTTAAAAGCTCTTTCAATATCGATAAAGTCACAAAGAAATTTTATGACCGGTTTCAAAAAGAGCATGATGCCTTTCTCGGATTTATAGATGGAGTGGAAGAGCTCGGAGATAAAAAGTGGTACACCTCCGTTATGCTCAACCGTCTAATGTTTATATACTTCATTCAGAAAAAGGGGTTTCTGGATGGCGACACCGACTATCTGCGCACCCGGCTTGCCAAAGTTCAAACAATTAAAGGAAAAGATAAATTTCATACATTCTATCGTTATTTCCTTCTGGCTTTGTGCCATAAAGTGCTTGCCATAAAAGAAAGTAACCGAAAAATTGATAAGGAGCTGGCCGCACTGATCGGTGATGTGCCCTATCTCAACGGAGGTGTTTTTCAACCGCATGAACTTGAGAAGAAATATGGTGATGCCATAGAAATTCCCGATGAAGCATTCGAAAAAGTTTTCACCTTTTTTGATCAGTATGAGTGGCATCTGGACAATCGTGAGGCAGCCAAAGAGAACGAGATAAATCCTGATGTGCTGGGCTATATCTTTGAAAAATATATCAACCAGAAACAGATGGGCGCTTACTATACAAAAGAGGATATAACCGAGTATATTTCCAAGAACACCATTATACCCTGCCTCTTTAATAAGGCACAAAAATCTTGTAAGATTGCATTTGAAGGCGAAACATCTGTCTGGAATATACTCCGAGACGATCCGGACCGCTATATATATCCTGCGGTGCGTCACGGGGTCAGCTATGATGTTCATAATAAAGCAGAACTGAATGAGCCTGTTCCGTATCCTAAGGAAATAGCTGTTGGGCTTGATACATCCAAGCCTGATCTGCTTGAACGTCGTAAGAAGTGGAATACACCAACTCCGCCCGAAGCCGGACTGCCGACTGAGATTTGGCGTGAGACTGTTGCTCGTCGTCAACGCTACGAGGAAGTTCGTGGAAAACTGGAACGCGGCGAAGTTCAGAGCATCAACGACCTGATAACACTCAATCTTGATATCCGGCAGTTTGCTCAGGATGTGATAAATCGCTGTGAAAGCCCGGATCTTCTAAATGCCTTTTGGGTTGCCATTGCCGGGCGCATGCCGCAGCATTCCAACGAAGAGATGAAGCCCGGCATCACAGTGCTTGATCCAACATGTGGATCTGGAGCATTTCTCTTTGCGGCACTCAATATTCTGGAACCATTATATGAAGCCTGCCTTGACCGCATGGAAGGCTTTTTAGAAGAGTGGGGAGACCATCCGAAACATATAAACTACGCTTCCTTTTTCAGTTCCATCCGGGAGGATATCGGGAAACATCCCTCACACAGCTATTTCATCTATAAATCCATTATCATCAATAACCTTTACGGTGTGGATATTATGAAAGAGGCAACAGAGATATGCAAATTGCGCCTCTTCTTGAAACTGGTAGCCCAAGTTGATGGTGGTCCGATTGAGCCTTTGCCTGATATTGATTTTAATATTCGGTCGGGAAATACTCTCGTTGGCTTTGCCACACAGGATCAAATGGAGAAATCTCTAAGTGGCGACCTTTTAGCCTATCAAACAGTACTTCCTGAAATATTGAAAGAAGCTGAAGAGTGTGACCGGCATTTCATTCTTTTTCGAAAAGCGCAACTAGAAGGTGATGGTTCACTGGTAGAGGCTAAAGCCAATCTTTCCAGTAAGCTTGGTGCTCTCACAGCGCAACTAAATCAATACTTAGCTGATGACTATGGCATTGACCGTAGAAAAAAGAACGCATATAGTAATTTTCTTGAATCTCATCAGCCTTTTCATTGGTTTATAGAATTTTACGGCATTATGAAGGCTGGAGGTTTTGATGCTATCATTGGTAATCCTCCATATGTTGAGTATTCTAAAGTTCGTAAAGAATATAAAATCAAACGATATATTACAGAGGAGTGCGGAAATCTCTATGCTTTCGTGATGGAAAGAAGTTTGAAGTTATTGTCCGAAACTGGAGGAGTTAGCTTAATAGTCCCACATTCTTTGAGTGCAACTTATCGTTCTGGTCCAATACAAAGTTTGTTGCTATCTAAGACTAGTGGTTATTATTCGTATTATACTAGACGTCCTGGGAAATTATTTAGCGGAGCAGATCAATGCCTTTGTATTTTTTTAGGCTGGAAAAATCGAGGTCACAATTCATTTCTTAACTATTCAACAGGATATCGCCGGTGGTACACAGAAGAGAGAGAGTTTGTGTTTGACTCTACTCAATATTTTCCTTCCGATTTAAAGACATGCTGGAAAACTCGCAAAGTAATTCCAAAGACAGGTTTTGCTCAAGACGTTTCTATCTTAAACAAACTTAATATGTGTCGACCGTTGGCATCAGTAATGACAAGCACTAGACATGACTTCTATTGCCACAGGATAGCTCGGTACTTCATAAAATCAACTAACTTCGTTCCTTATTTTTGTAGCAAGCGTGATGGAGTTAAACGTTCGGACGATTTCAAGGCTTATGGACTTATTGAAAAATCATATGTTTTGCCAGTTGTCGCAGTCTTAAACAGTACTCTGTTTTATTGGTTTTGGAGGTCCTTATTTGATGGTTATCATTGTGGAAAAGAAAATTTAGGTACAATAAATTTTGATCCTACCCAAATAACTTTAACGGCAAAAAATACTCTCACAAAACTTGCAGAAACTCTGATGACGTCATTCCGTCAATCATCTGTGCGAAAACAAGTTACATATAAAGGGTCTGGACTTGTTGAGTACGATGAATTTGATCTAAAGCCATCCAAACCCATTATCGACAAAATCGACAAGGTGTTGGCAAAGCATTACGGGTTCACCGATGAGGAGCTAGATTACATCATCAACTACGACATTAAATATCGCATGGGCAAAGAGTTACAGGGATAAAGGGAAACCACGGAATAATTGTTATGGCTAAGTCGTATGTAAACAGAAAGCTAAGAAACGGAGATGCTGCTGAAATCGAGCGGATTGTTCGTGATTGTGCTCCATTTGTTGTAACACCTTCCAATATTAAAGATGGCGAGGAATACGATATCGAGTTGCTGCGTAAAGAGAGTTGTAATACGGGTGTTGAGCTAAAAGCCTTATTAGACAACAATATATTTACAAGAATAATTCCTTTAATAAATGGAAAGCAGCAAGGAAAACCATTAGATGATAGCCAGAGAAAAGCCTGCGCTATCATGTGTTTCCTGATTTATGCTGGAATAGAAGCAAACCCTGTTACTGCTCTTTGGGAAAGGCCCTCTAGATCAAGTTATACAAAAGAAGAAGAAGATTTCTTATTCCGGATAGCGGATCATTTATATCCACAGGTTTTTTCCGACCTTGCTTTAGGTAGAATACAGTTCATCACTCAAGAAGTATTGGCTCAAGCGCGAAATGCGGTTGTTAATAGCCTACAAACGATGGAAAATATTCGGAGTTTCAATTATTCTGCTGTGCCAGAACAGTCCTATAAATTGATATATATGGGACTTTTGAAGGTATGGTGTATAAACAAGATTAAAAAGAACAAAGATCAGAAGTTAAGGTTGTTACTTGATTGGATGTATAACCAGACAGTTTCATGTTTTGAGGTGATTGGATATGCATTAAATTTGTTTGCCGATAATCGATCTGGTGGCATTTTCAAAAAAATAAACTCGGATAAATATGATACAGTTATTTCAAATGCTAAAAATGCTGCATGGGATATTCTACAGATTCTTATGTTGTTTATGGGTCACCAAAATTCGGATCGAAAAACAATATATTTCTTCGTCACAAGAGATAACCATTTACTAAATCTGCCAAGACGAGTTTTACAGATATACAATAATAGCAAAGAACTCAAACTGTTCATTGATTCCTCATATCCTCAATTCAAATATGAGGGGTTTATGAAAAGTATGGATAGGTTTGGAAATAGAGCCGATAATGAGAACCATAAAGCTATAGTTTTTAATTCGCTAAATGATCATATTTTCAAACTTGAGTGCCAAGTCAGGGATATATTAGCAACAAAATCAAAAGAGATAGAAAAGTTACATGTTAAGGAGTGTTGATTATGGGACAATATGCGAAAGAAGCAAAAAATCACGCTGATATGATACGGTATTATTATGAGCATGCTGATAGTAGCGCTTATTCTCAGGCTGAACCTTATTACCTGCAATTGTCAGATCTTATAATCAGGGCCGACAAATCCAAGAATGATCAGAATGATATAGTTGTTATTCAGACTCTAAGAGATAGTTCTGATCGTCTTATGCAGGAAATGAAAGATCGTGCCGATAACTGAATATTGACAATACTGGTAAACTTTTCAATTTTGAGGTTACACAATGAGCTTAGACGAAGATCGTGATAGGTTATCGCAGATAAAAATGTTAAATTCATTAACACGCAATCTGCAGATCACTGATATGCTGACAGTATACTCTTCTGACACAGATGGGCCCCATAACTATGGTGTCTATTGTTGCTTGGTGCCAAATGGTATAATTAACCAAGTGCTTTCAAAACCAACATGGGATTTTTCTCATGGTGATGGAGCTCCTGGTTCTATCGTTCATCGTATGGAAGGCACGACAAAAAGACTGTATTTTCGATTTGGTGATGACAGTGGCATTGAACCCCTTGTTATAGATCGTGTGTTTCATGGTATGCGAAATGAATACAAGGAGATTTCTGAGGAGTTTCGTTTTTTTCATGGTTTATATCATGATCGTAAGACAGATCAGTATATTAAATTTGATGATAGTGGTAATGAAACAGTTGTTGCAATTGTTGAAAACAACCACATATGTATCCGTGTAAAAGAAATCCGGCAGTTCCTTGCAGTGCGGGATATGTATTTGTCAGTCCAGTTTGATTGTCGAGAACACTCAACATATTCTTTGGAGGAACTTAGTTTGGAGGAAGGTGGTGAAGATCAGCAGAACGGCTTGAATTGCTGGGGACTTCATTATGGGAATTTCAGAGGAGTTTCTGAACATAAATCATTTAGTCGTTTACTGGGTAAGCATCTTGTTAAGCCACTGCCAAAATCAAAGAGTGGATTATGGGGATTTGCTGAAGAAGAAAAGAGGCAACATGCTGAGTTCATAATAGGAGTTGATGAAAATGGTGATGAATTTACTCATACATCAGAACCTGATGCTTTGGCAAACTATTTTGGAGCTAACCCTGATGCTCCTAATTATCTGACTCCAGTTAATTTCCGTAAACAGGTGCTCGATAAATACTATCAGCAACCCTCAAAGTATTTGATAGAGGACTCTATGTTGTCGTGTGGGCGTCTTTGGAGTTTGCAAATTGATAATCATCATGAAGAAAAAGTTTGTGCATGGTTAGGAGATTTAGGATGCGACCTCCCATATCAGGAGCAGCTTCATTGGAGAACATATAATATACCTCCTCAGGGAGGCGTGAGTGAAACATACTTTAAGCAACAGATACTTGCGGAGTTTTCAGATTCTGACCGCCCCGAGCATTTGTTTGTAAGGAAATATAGAAGTTTACAGAAAGAGTGCGCGGATTGTCTTGGTTGGCAACTGTTATTGCCCCTGAGTGCAGGAGATGAGCATTATTTGAAATGCATGAGGATACCGGCGACTGATGAACAGCGAGAGTTTGATGAACTAGTCTTAGGATTGAGTATGTTGTTAATTGACTCCTTGAATGAGAAGAAAATCAATAAGTATATTCCAAATGATGATCGACAGGGCATCAAGGGTAGTATTTCTCGTTTGGAGGCGGCGTTAGTAGCGAACGATATTCAGGCGAGAGAGATTCATATCGAATTTCTTCGCAAACTTCAAAATTTACGATCAAGCAGCTCTGCACATCGAAAAGGCAGCAACTACAAAAAAATCGCCAATGAATTTGGAATTAATAACCAGAATCTTCGGTCAGTTTTTGCTGGAATAATAGAAAAGTCGTTAAAGTTTTTAGATTTTCTCATAAAAATTGCAAAAGAGCAGCAATTAGGAGAATGTTGAGCCTCTAGATGTTGGGTTATTGGCGAAGTTTTTCTATGTTGAATAGGAAGAGGTATGATATTTGATGTTTAGGAGAAAATTAATGGAAAAATGTGTTGAAGTAGTAGCGTCCAGTGATGATTGAGAAAAACAGGGCTTGAATGAAAAAGTTGCGGATATTTGTGAGTTCGGTGCAGAAGGAGCTGGAAACTGAGCGTGTTGCAGTGGCTGGTTGGGTGTCATCGGATACCAATCTCTCTGAAACGTGCGAGGTTATATTATTTGAGCAGGAGCCGCTCTCTGGTAAACGAATCAAAAAGCCTTTTAAAGATATGGTGTATCAATAAGATTGAGAAGTACAAAGATGAAAAAAGCTGGAAGGTGCCGCCTGCTCGAAGAGAAATTTCTGCACCTGATGTTCGGAGGGACAGAATAGCCATGAAGAATGTAGTATATTGTGATGAAAGTCGGCATGACGGTTGCGCACAGAATAAGTATATGACTATCGGCAGCCTGTGGATGCCGCGGGATCAGCGGGATACACTGAGCCGGGAGTTTCGTAATCTATGTCGGAGTAATGGCCTTCGCAGTGAAGTTAAATGGCATAAGGTGAGCACAAAGTATATTGATGCATACAAGCAGGCGGCTGATTTCTTTTTTGCGCAGGAGTCGCTGAAGTTCCGGTGTATTGTGGTGGACCAGAGTAAATATGATCTGGAGAAGTTCCATGGGGGCGACAGGGAACTAGGGTTTTACAAATTTTATTACGAGTTGCTGATTAAATGGATTGAAGAGAATAACGAATACCTGTTTCTTCTGGATTTTCAAAGAAACAAAGAGTCGGACCGTTATACCGTTTTGCGCCGGGCTTTGGAAAATAAGCTTAAGGGAAAAGCATGGGTGTCAGACCTGACGGTTATAGATTCGCACCTGACACCATTTGCACAGCTTGTTGATCTGCTTACAGGAGCTGTGGCCGCATCCTGGTGTGGACATTGTCAGCCCGGATACGCTAAAAAATTATTGATCGATCATATTAGCGCGAAGCGAGGTATTCCTTTGACGGTTGAGTCACGGGGACCGGGTATATGTAAGTTTAATATTTTTAACATCCAGCTGAATGATTAGATAATGAGCTTAAAGGAACTTTTATTTGATATAAGCGATCTGTCTGATGAGGAAGCATTTAATGAGGGCAGACGTATTTATGATGCTGAGTATGTAAGATCTGACATACGGCTTTATAACAATGATAAGGTTATCTTCCACAAGGACAGGTATGACCATGCTTTCAGGACATCTCCAAATAGAGCACGGAATGTATATTCTAAGAAGAAAATCGCTTTAGACAGAATAGAGAAAATTCGATGGATCAAGGAAGTGCTGGCAGGTAATATCGAAGGATCAGAGTGCTGGTGTGTCCGGTCGAAAGAGGGGAACAGGCGAGAGAGAGATCGACTTATGGTTGTGTGGGACTACAGGTATGTTATATGGCTGTGGCCTCGGGAAAACGGTGGCTGGAAGTTTTCTACGGCATATCAGGCAGGAGCCCGGGATATCAGGCGATACACTCGGGGAGGAACAAAAGCATGGGAGAAAAAATTGCCCCGTGATTAAAACTGGTACACGGGGCAAGAAACCATATCCACTGCCATAAGGCATGGAGTAACTGCCAGTTTCCTGACATCAGTAATATGTTGACAGAAAACTGATTTAGATGCAATGACTTTTTTTAAGGGAATAATGTAATTTCAGGTAGGAAACGATCAACTTTGGATAGAGGATAAATACAATGACAAACAAAAACAAAATAAATTCAATTCTCGATATGATGGATAGCCTGAGGAGAATCTGCTGGCATTGCCGGATGATATGCTCTTAAGCTTTTAACGGAAGATGAAATTGATGCTGGTAAACTGAAGCAGTATTTAATCGAGGTTCTGGATCGAACTCCTGATATTTTCGACATACGGGGATTAGCGACAGAGTATAAGCGTTTGATACGAATCTACGATTGGTTGATCTATGGAAAAAAGGAAGGGCCGTCTTTCGACGACCCTTCAAAAACGATTCACGCCCCAACCGCCTAGCAAGAAAGTAACTTTATGGGCTACCATCCGGCATCAGCTTGTGCGTGTTCCCTCCTAGTACCTATCCAGAAAGTAGGCCAGATAGCTCACCATCCGAAATCAGCACAGGAATATGTTACCGTAGCTAGTAGATGGGTTGCAAGGTGATTTATTTCTTTTTTCAGCGCACGGAGTACCATAATGGCGGACACGGGGTCGGACCGTAGTTTAGTAGTTAACGGATTTTAATTTCAGGTAGGGCAATAATCATCTGGGATTTTGGATAGAGGACAACACATGACAAATAAAAACAAAATAAATTCAATTCTAGATATGATGGATGACCTGCAGGAGAATCTGCTGGCATTGCCGGATGATATGCTTTTAAGTATCGATCCGCGTGATAATGAATCTCTGGAAGAGGGAACTTGTTTTATCAAAAAATATAACACCAATCTTTCTCAATTCTCTTCCGCCTCCCAGGCATTGGCAGAGCAGATAAAAACGCATTTTGGAGTGAACCCTGAAGTTGCTGATGTTGAGATTGAAATTAATGATCAGGAAAAGAAAAACAGGATCATCAAAGAGTTGGATAAAACAGAAGCCCACTCGCTCGATGAAATATTCACCTATAAACGGCCCTATGGTTTTGTTCTGCAGGACAGCGCGTATAAAGGCATCAAAACCTGGAAGCATTTTTACATGCTGGTGCTCGATTATCTCTATAAGAAAGACAAGACCCTCTTTCAATCCCTGCCGACAGAAAAGAAATTCATCAGCAATCGTGGCAACCCCTTGTTCTCCCTGAATCAGAAAGACCTTCGTGTCGCCGCTACCAGCAACGACTTCTTTGTAGAAGTCAATCTCTCAGCCAACAGCCTGATCAAGAACATCGCCGCCCTCTTAACCCACTTTGAAATACCTCAAACCCAGATCCGCATCTACCTCCGCGAAGACCGCGATGCGTGAAAAGAGTAAAAAGCAACTTTTGTGTTGGCTTATTGCCGAGATGATGACACAAGTTGCTGGTATATATGAGGATATGAGTTAGGTGTTTTGATGCTTAGTTGCAATTAGGTTGCAATTAAGTTGCAACATGATAAGCAATGTAGTTGCAATACGGAGTTTGTTTTACAGCTCAGTATACGGATGTCGGGCAGATTTGCCTT
>Ga0307990_1000798_pt1 | contig 27163 bp, 37 predicted proteins | sample EllFjometagen129_FD_203168 | JGI IMG/M metagenome (GOLD analysis project Ga0307990, IMG submission 203168) | Marine microbial communities from Ellis Fjord, Antarctic Ocean - #129 | ecosystem: Environmental > Aquatic > Marine > Unclassified | place: Southern Ocean | collected 2014-10-08
CCAGACACAACTTATCAATTTCAAATCAAGGCAGTATCCGGAAGTAATTGGAAATATGGCGGGATGGTTAACTTCACAACAACAGGGGGAGAAGAAGAAGGAGGAGAAATAACAATTGAAGCAGATCCTCCAGAAGAGGGAGAAGATGTAACAATTGAAGCAGATCCTCTAGAAGAAGAGGAGGAGGAAGAAGAAGCAGCAGCAGAAGAAGAAGTCGAGGAAGAAGAATCAATAGAGGAGATAGGAGAAGAATCAGAGGAAGAAATGACGGAAGAAGAAAAAACGATACGAGCAGAGGAAGAACAAAGAGTTTTGCTCTCATCAAAAGAAAACGTTCAATCTTTAGCAGAAAAGATTGAAGCGAGAACGCCGGAAATAGAAGCAGGGGTCATTTCTCAAGAAGAAGGACAAGAAGAACTGGATCTTAATGTTTCTCGTCAAGAGGCCATCGAATTAACAGAAGCAATCGGGAGGGAGATAAAGAAAGCAATTGAGGAGGCGGGAAAAGAGGCAAAGTCAGAAACTGCTTCTGCAGAAGATGTGGAGATTATTGAACAGGTTGTGAAGACAATGAAAGATTCTGTTGCTTATAAAGCGGGAGATATTGTTGGTAATTTACGAAGGCGAGCAGCAGTTGAAGGCACTCAAGAAATCGAAACTTTCAGAAATGCTGGTAGTTTAATCAAAGATATTCTTATAGGAGTGGATGAAAATAAACTAGATATTGCCCTAGAAGTAGCTCAAAAATCTTTAGATGGTAAAGAAATTAAATCAGACCTAGCACCTCAGCTAGATGATTTTGATCAGGATGGGCTGTCGAATGCTGAAGAAATAAAACGAGGGACTGATCCTTTAAGCGTTGATACTGACGGAGATAGTATTATGGATTATATTGAAGTTGTTTCTGGTTTTGACCCTCTTAATAAGGAAGATTTGGATATTATTCAGGTTGAGGAGCCCACTAGCTTAACTGAACAAAAAGCAGAGAAGTATAAAGTAGAAAATGTAGAGACAATTATTTTATCAGAAGAAACCAGCGAACATGGCTTAAAAATAAAAGGGGAGGCGCCTCCTTTATCTTGGGTTTTTCTCTATATCTACTCAGATGAACCAATCGTTATCTCAATTCAGGCCGATAAATATGGCCAATGGTCTTATGCTTACGATCAACCTATTGATGACGGAGCACATGAGGTATACGTTGCAGTCGTCGATAATGTTGGAAAGGTAGTGGAAAGCTCTGTCCCTTTTCAATTTATAAAAAAGGCAGCAGCGATATCTGTTCTTGAGGCGACGGCCAAGATATCAACGACGCCTAGTAGAGGAGAAAAAGTTGGACTATTTAGTAGTTATGCCTTAATCGCTTTGATTACCATTATGATTGCTATTTTGGTGGGAATTGTAGTAGTCGGATTTGCTTCGAAGAAATTTAAATAACAAGAAATTTTTTGTGATAAATTTTAAAAAAGTTATTAGTAAGGGATGGAGGTTCATTTATCAGAATCGACCAATATTGTATTCTCTACTTTTGCTTATTATTGTTCCTGCTTTTTTGTTTTTTCAAACGCAATTTTTGCTTTCTTCTTTTCAAGATCAATTTGATCTAATGTTGCAAAATTGGGCCAGTTCAATCGAAAAATTAATAGACGTTTACAACCAAGCTCCTCTTGAGGATTCTATTGTGGTTCAGGAAAAGATTAGCGAGATTGGGCAGGAGATAAAAGAAATTAATACTCTAACTATTGTTGTCCCCGAAGAAAGTAAGGATTCCTTTTTGATATTAGCTAGTCTCGCGGAAAAAGAAGTTGGAGAGTATTTAACCAAAGAAGACCATGGGCTAATCTGGCGTAACGGCTCTCTAGCGTGGCAGGAAAATCGGGCCTTTGCGACAAAAGTCAAAACAGATTCGGGAGAAATATATTGGCTTATTAGTCGGCCTCTTCACGATGAAGCAGGAGAGAAAACAGGAATTATTAATCTCGGTTTTTCGTTAGCTAGTCAGGAAGTCTGGATTCAAACGATTGTAGCTCGTTCTTATGTTTTCTTGGTGATTACCTTAATTATCTTAATTATTCTTGTCGCGAGTAATACTCATCTATTTGGTTATAGTATTTTGTATCGGAAATTAAAAGAAGTTGATCAAATGAAGGACGACTTTATTTCGATTGCTTCCCATGAATTAAGAACGCCAATTAGTGGATTAAATATGTTTTTCGCGATGCTCTTAGAAGGAAGTTATGGGAAGATTCCAATAGAAGCACAGAAGGGATTAAGAAGATCACAAGAGGCAGTTAGGAGCCTTGACCGATTGATTGAAGATATTTTAAATGTTTCTCGCATTGAACAGGGACGATTAAAAATGGATTGTCGTCCTCTCGATCCAAGTCCAATTGCCCAAAAAGTAGTGATGGAATTAAAAGACAAAGCAGAAGAGAAAGGATTGAAATTGGAGTTTATCCAAGAACAGGAAAAAATTTGTTTAATCAAAGCTGACGATCAGAGATTGCGTCAGGCGATAGTTAATTTGGTGGGGAATGCCATTAAATATACAAAAAAAGGAGGAATAAAAGTTAGAATTTCGGCAGGAAGAAAGGTGGTCGTTATTGCTGTTGAAGATACGGGAATAGGAATTTCTGCTCAAGAGCGAAAGAAATTGTTCCAGAAATTTGTTCGACTTTCTTCTGGGAAAAGGACAGGGGCGAGCGGAACAGGACTTGGTTTATGGATTACTCATCAAATTATTGAATTAATGGAAGGAACGATAGGAGTAGAAAGTATTGAGGGCCGAGGATCCCGTTTTACTTTAACTTTTCCTCTTTGTCCGTTAGAAAAAAAGATTGATTCAATAAAATAAAAACACCCAGAGAATTTTCTGGGTGGAAGAGAGAAAAGAGTTTGACAGTTATGAAATTAGATTCTAAACTTTAGGTAACTGATGAGTTTTTCTTACTCAAACTTCGAAACAAAAATTTGTTCATCGGAACTTTAAATTGACTTGATCTGTGGATTAAGTTTGCGAGTTCCACTATGGATTTATTTCCAGAGGTTTGAAGAAAGGCTCATCAGTTTTCGTTTGAATATTAGAAAGTGTCAGGCGAAAAGGAAAGTAAAGGTTTTGAACTTACTTAACGATGAGCGCTTTTATTTGAGAGGGAAAATAAACCCCTTAACTAAAATCTTGACGCAAGAAAGAGATTCCAAATAAACGGAGAATGAAAAAAGAGGTAATAAAAGGAGGGTTTTTGTTTGTAGGAATAAAAACTATCTTTTCTAAAACCTAAATTAAGCTGGTCGGGGCGACAGGATTCGAACCTGCGATCTTCGGACCCCCAGCCCGACGCATTAAGCCGGCTATGCTACGCCCCGCCTGCATTTATTTAGTTTTTTGAAGAGTCTTAATGCATTTAGTACAAGCCTTAACTCTCTTCCCGCTAGCGAGAGTGACCCATTGGAGATTGATTTTTTGGAATCGTTTTGGGCTAGGATTGTATTTTCCTCTTAATTTAACCCATCGGCCAGCTTTCTTTTTCTGTTTTTTACACAGTTCGCATATTTGAGACATAGTAATGTATTTTATAATATTCTTGATAATAATACAAAACTTGCAAGAAAGCAAATAGAAATCAAAAAGACAAACTCTTAGAAACGAAAGTTTTTTCTCTATGTTAAAATTGGAAAATGTTTTACGCGATCAATTTGGGCATAAACAATTCCGCCCAGGACAGGAAGAAATCATAAAAGCGCTATTAAAAAAGAAAAGCGTTTTTGTTATTCTCCCTACCGGAGGAGGAAAATCTCTTCTTTATCAATTACCATCTTTAATAATGGAGGGGACAACGATTGTTATTTCTCCTTTAATTTCTTTGATGGAAGATCAGGTGGCTAATCTTCAGAAAAAATGGATTAAGGCGGAATATCTTAGTTCTAGTCGTCCAAAATGGAAGAAGATGGAAATCGGTCGGAGAATAATTAAAGGAGACTTAGACTTGCTTTATTTGTCTCCTGAAAAATTATTCTTTCAAAAAGGATCCTTCTTAAAAATTCTTCAAAAAGCGAATATTTCTTTGGTGGCTATAGATGAAGCTCATTGTATTTCAAAATGGGGGTATGATTTTCGACCGGATTATTTAAAGTTGTCAAAGATCAAAGAATTTTTTCCGGATATTCCAATTATTGCTTTAACAGCAACGGCCGATAAACGAACCCAAGAAGATGTTATTGAGCGGATTTTTCCAACTCCTCCCCAAAAGTTTTTTTATAGCTTTAATCGTCCCAATATATTCTATCGCTTCCAACGATTTCCAAGCCTAGAAGAGGAAGGAGTTGCGAAATTGATTAGCTATCTTCAGGATCACCTTCGCGAATCAGGAATTATTTATATCAGAACTCGTCATCAAGCGGAAAGAATGGCTTTATTGCTTAAGGGAGAGGGTTTTGCTGCCGAGCCATATCATGCCGGATTGAGTAATCACATTCGTTTTCAAAATCAAAAACTCTTTCAACAAGGAGAGGTAAAAATTATAGTAGCAACAACAGCCTTTGGTTTAGGGATTGATAAACCAGATATTCGTTTTGTTATTCATTTTGGAATGCCTCAAGACATCGAAGATTATTATCAGCAAACTGGACGGGCGGGAAGAGACGGAGAGAAAAGCGAAGCCCTTTTATTTTTTAGTTTGAAAAACCGACAAGTTATCTGGAATTTACTGATGAGGGAAGAGGAGCAAGGGCAACGAGATATAAAATTGGAAAAATTTGGAGAAATGACTGCTTTGTGCCAAACAAGAAAATGTCGGCGCCAATTTATTCTTCATTATTTTGGCGAAGAATTTCCCAATCACTGTGAAAATTGTGATCGATGTTGTTAGTCGGATGATGCACAAGGACAAGAGAAAGAAAAGAAATTTGTGGATGCGCTTAGTTTTCTTTATATTCTCTTTGCTGAAGTGTTGCAGTTTTAGGGAAAATTAACTATATTATAGAGAAGACTAATTTTTGATTTATGGATTTATTAAGTTTATTAATACTTCTTTTTGTTTTTTTATTTTCGGTATCTGTCCATGAGGTTGCTCATGGAGTAATGGCTAATCACCTAGGTGATCCGACAGCAAAGAATCAAGGGAGACTAACCCTTAATCCTTTAAAGCATTTAGACTTTTTTGGTTCTATTTTAGTCCCCGGGCTTTTATTGCTTTCTCGAGTAGGGATAATTTTTGGCTGGGCTAAACCAGTTCCCATTAATTTAGAGAATATTCAAGATAAAAGATATGGTCAGGCTAAAGTTGCTGTGGCCGGTCCGCTCGCTAATTTAGCAATTGCTTTATTCTTTGGTCTTTTAATCCGATTTGCTTTGATTCCTTTCTCCGGCAATGAATTTGTCGTTAATTTGATAATGGTCATGGGGTTGTTTGTTTGGGTTAATTTAATCTTGGCAATTTTCAATCTTCTCCCCATTCCTCCGCTAGATGGATCTCATATATTATTTACTTTTCTTCCTCCGTCTGCCGATCGATTTAAGCTTATTTTGCAACGTTACGGTTTATTTATCTTGTTATTTGTTATGTTCTTTTGCTTCCAATGGATAATACCTTTGGTTAAAATAATTTTTCAATTAATTACTGGGCAACAGTTCGGCGCTTAGCCTGAATTGACAATTTATCATTATTCTGTTAAGATTTTCTCATTATTATGCCAACGATTAATCAATTAGTTCATCAGGGCCGTCAGGCCAAAAGAGCCGGCAAGAAGAAAAGGGCGCTTGGTCAAGGATTTAATTATCTTCAAAACAAGCCAACGATTTACCCTTCTCCTTTAAAAAGAGGAACTTGTCTGCGTATTTTTACGATGACTCCCAAAAAACCTAATTCGGCGTTGAGGAAGGTAGCGAGAGTTAGGCTTTCTAACGGGAAAGAGGTTTCGGCTTATATCCCTGGAGAAGGACACAATTTGGAAGAGCATGCTATGATTTTAATTCGGGGAGGTAAGGTCAAAGATCTGCCGGGAGTTAGATATCATGTGGTACGAGGGGCGCTTGATACGGGAGGAGTAGAAGGACGGAAAAGAGGGCGCTCTAAATACGGAACCAAGAGAGTAGAGAAATAAATATTATGAGTAAGACTAATCTTAAAGAAATTAAACCAGATTTTGTCCATGGGAGCTTGAAGCTGTCTAAGTTTATTAACTACGTAATGCAGAAAGGACAAAAAGCTACAGCGCAAAAGATAGTTTATGCTGCCTTAGAAATAATCAAGAAAAAAACAAAAGAAGATTCTTTAGACGTTTTCGAGAGAGCAATAAGAAATGCCTCTCCTTTACTAGAAGTTAGATCAAGAAGGATAGGTGGAGCGACTTATCAAGTGCCGCAAGAAGTAAAGGGAGAGAGACAATTTAGTTTAGCAAGTCGCTGGATTCTTCAAGCGGTTCGGGCAGCTAAAGGGAAACCAATGGCGGAAAAATTAGCTAATGAACTTATAGCTGCTTCGAAAGAAGAAGGAAAGGCGATTCTGAAAAAAGTTAATACTCATCGCATGGCTCGAGCAAATCAAGCATTTGCTCATTTTGCCCGTCGATTTTAAAAATTTATGGCTAGATCTCATCCGATTGAAAAAATTAGAAATATCGGTTTAGTTGCTCATATTGATGCAGGAAAAACAACCGTTAGTGAACGGATCCTTTTTTATACCGGATTATCTCACAAAATTGGGGAAGTCCATGAGGGAGAAGCGGTTATGGATTGGATGGAACAAGAAAGAGAAAGGGGAATTACAATTACTTCGGCTGCTACTACTTGCCATTGGGAAGTTAAAGGAACGGATAAAGATTGTTGGATTAATTTAATTGATACTCCCGGGCATATTGATTTTACGGTGGAAGTTCAAAGATCTCTACGTGTTTTGGATGGAGCAGTAATTATTTTCGACGGAGTTGCTGGGGTAGAACCCCAATCAGAAACAGTTTGGCGTCAAGCTGACGAATTTAATATTCCTCGGTTGGCTTTTATTAATAAACTTGATCGAATGGGGGGGGATTTCAAAAAAAGTTTCCAGTCAATTAGCGAAAAATTAAGTAGCAAAGCAGTTATGGCTCAACTTCCTATTGGTCAGGAAGGAGATTTTTCAGGGGTTATTGACTTGCTTACGATGAAGGCTTTTTCTTTTGAAGGAGAATTAGGAAAGGAAGTCATTGAAAAAGATATTCCTTCAGAATATCAAGAAGAAGCAGAATCAAAAAGAAAGATATTAGTGGAAAGAATTGCGGGAGAAAACCAAGAATTATTAGAAAAATTTTTAGAAGAAAAAGAAATTAATCTTGAAGAATTGCGGCAAGGATTACGAAAAGCGGTTTTAGGCTATAATCTTGTCCCTGTTTTTTGTGGTTCAGCTCTCCAAAACAAAGGAGTTCAATTACTTCTTGATGCTATTTACTATTATCTTCCTAGTCCTTCAGATTTGCCGCCAGTTCAAGGAATTGATCCAAAAACAGAGGAAGAAGTTACTCGTCAAGCTAACGATCAAGCTCCTTTTGCAGCGCTTGTTTTTAAAATAGCTTCTGATCCTTACGTTGGGAACCTAGCTTACTTTCGAGTTTATTCGGGAAAATTAATAAAAGGATCCTATGCCTTGAATGCACGAACGGAGGAAAAAGAAAGAATCGGAAGGATAATGAGAATGCATTCTAATTCTCGGGAAGAGCTGGAATCAATATATGCAGGAGAGATCGGAGCGGCAGTTGGCTTGAAGAAAACGAAAACGGGTGACACTTTATGCGAAGGAGATAGCCCAATTATTTTAGAAAATATTACTTTTCCTGAGCCAGTTATTTCTATTCGTATTGAACCAAAAGGGAGAGCCGAACAAGACAAATTAATAATGGCTTTGCGAAAATTATCAGACGAGGATCCAACTTTTAAAATTAGTCGTGATCCGGATTCTGGGGCAATTGTTGTCTCGGGGATGGGAGAATTACATTTAGAAGTTGTTGTTGATCGTTTGCGAAGAGAATTTAGCGTTGAAGCCAATGTTGGAAGACCACAAGTCGCTTATCGAGAAACCATCCTTCAAGAAGCAGAAGGGCGAGGACAATATATTCATCAATCGGGTGGACGAGGTCAGTATGGGGATGTTTGGTTAAGATTAGAACCGAGAGAAAGAGGAGAAGGTTTCGAATTTATTGACAAGATTAAGGGGGGAGTTATTCCTCAGGAATATATTCCGGCGGTTAAAAAAGGAGTAGAAGAGGCGATGGGCCAAGGAGTAGTAGCTGGTTATCCAATGATTGACGTCGCGGTGACTTTATACGATGGATCTTATCATGATGTTGATTCTTCGGAAATTGCCTTTAAGATAGCTGCTTCTCGTGGTTTCCAGAAAATAGCTCGTTTAGCTAAACCAATTCTTCTCGAACCAGTAATGAAAGTAGAAGCAACAGTTCCAGAAGAGTTTTTTGGAGATGTCATGGGTGACTTAAGTTCTCGACGAGGAAGAATTATGAAGACTTTTGGAAAAGAAAAAGCCAAGGTAATCGATGCCGACGTTCCTTTAGCAGGAATGTTTGGTTATGCAACAGATTTGCGTTCCTTAACAAAGGGTCGAGCTAATTTTAATATGGAATTTAAACAATATAGACAGGTTCCAAAGAGTGTTGCCGAGGAAATTGCCGGAACGAAAGAGAAATAATCTTATTTAAAAAGATGAATTTTTTAGAAATCAAGAAATTTCTTAAAAAAGAAGGTGGAAAGGTGCTCATTCTGGAAGACGGGGAACCCTTTTTAGTAGTTATGGACTATCAAGAATATCAGAAACTTAAGAATATTGATCAAGAGTTCGACGAAGAGGAAACATTTTTAAAACAAAAAGAAGAAAGCCAAAAGCTAACCTTGGACGACTTACCACTTTGAAATTTATTGACAAGGCGTTATAATTTGTTATATTCAAGAAAGATAAAGAAATAAGACATCTTTAAATTCACAATAAAAGTAATTTTAAAATAAAAAAACATGGCAAAAGAAAAATTTGAGAGAGGAAAAACTCATTTAAACGTTGGTACTATTGGTCACGTTGATCATGGCAAAACCACCTTGACGGCAGCTATTTTGAAAGCAAGTGCCCTGAAGGGTTTTAGTGCCTCGAAAAAAGGAGTTTCTGAAATTGATTCAGCTCCAGAAGAGAGAGAGCGAGGGTTAACTATTGCCATTACCCATACTGAGTTTGAAACAGAGAAAAAACATTACGCTTTAATTGATTGCCCAGGACACGCTGATTACATTAAGAATATGATTACCGGAACAGCACAGATGGACGGAGCAATTTTGGTTGTTTCGGCCACAGATGGTCCGATGCCACAGACGCGCGAACATCTTCTTTTGGCAAACCAAGTTGGCCTCCCTTCGATTATTGTCTTTTTGAATAAAGTTGATCAGGTTGAAGACGAAGAGATGTTGGAATTGGTTGAATCAGAGATCAGAGATCTATTGACGAAATATGATTTTCCTGGCGATAAAACCCCAATTATCAGAGGATCGGCTCTACAAGCCCTTGATTGCGAATCTATTGATGACGAAAAGATGAAACCAATTGTTAAATTAATAGATACAATAGATGAATATATTCCTACCCCAGTACGAGATTTGGATAAACCCTTCCTTATGCCTATTGAAGATGTTTTTTCTATCGAAGGCCGAGGAACAGTGGCAACAGGCAAAGTAACAAGAGGGAAAGTTGTATCCAGCGATAAAGTAGAATTGGTTGGGATAAAACCAACTCAAGAAACGGTTGTTGTAAGCGTTGAGATGTTTAACAAGATTCTTGACGAGGGACAAGCGGGAGATAACGTAGGAATCTTATTAAGAGGATTCAAGAAAGAAGAAGTTCTCCGCGGACAAGTTCTTGCTAAACCTGGTTCTATTACTCCTCATACTGAATTCGAAGCGGAAATTTACATTCTTACCAAAGAAGAAGGTGGAAGACATACTCCATTTTTCTCTGGGTATAAACCACAGTTTTATATTCGAACAACTGATGTAACGGGAGACACTGCCTTGCCGGAAGGAACGGAAATGGTAATGCCCGGAGACACAGTTAGCTTGAAAATAAAATTGGTGGTTCCTATTGCCCTAGAAGAAAAGCAGAAGTTTGCTATTCGTGAAGGAGGAAAGACAGTAGGAGCAGGAGTAATAACGAAGATAACTCAATAAAATCTATTTTATTGTTTGATTATTTTGATCTTTTAAATTGTTATGGCTAAGAAAAAAGTTGAACCAGAAAAAAAACAAAGACTTCGAATCAAGTTATGTGGATACGACCACAAGATAGTTGATAGTAGCGTTCAACAGATTATTAAGGTTGTTCAGCGTTACGGAGCGAAGATCTGTGGTCCCATTCCTTTGCCAACCCAAATCCACAAATATTCGATGAAAAGATCAGTTTTTGTAGATGAAGATGCTCACGAACAGTTCGAAACAAGAATTCACAAAAGATTAATTGATATCTTAGAGCCGAAAGCAGAAACCATAAATGCTTTACGAGATTTGAATCTTCCGGCAGGGGTTGATATTAAGGTAAAAACAGGTTAATCAAGATAATTTTTGCCTTAGACAAGGATGGTTTCTGTCTAAAGCCGGGCTTAGCCCGGTTTTCAGTTGACGAAAGTTAAAAATCTATGAAATTTATTATTGGAAAAAAAATAGGGATGTCGCAGATATTTCAGGATGACAAAGTGATTCCAGTCACTTTGATTGAAGCAATTTCGGGAACGATAATTGGGAAAAAGACAATTGACAAAGATGGATATGAAGCCATCAGGATTGGTTTTGATAAAAAAGGAGAAAATCGTTATCGTTACCAGAGAGAATTTCGAGGGAGCGAGTTTAATAATCAAAAAGTTGGCGATTTAGTAACCATTAAAGATTTCGCAGTAGGAGATCGTTTAAAAATAACGGGAAATTCAAAAGGAAAAGGATTTCAGGGAGTGGTCAAGAGATGGAATTTTGCTGGTCGTAATGCTTCTCATGGAGGAAAAGGCCAAATTAGGAGAGGTGGTTCTGTCGGAAGTATGTTTCCTCAGAGAGTAATAAAAGGGAGAAAGATGCCAGGGAGAATGGGAAATGACCAGATTTCTATAAAAAATATTCCTTTAGTTAAAATAGAAGAAGATAACAGTCTATTGGTGGTAAAAGGCGGAATCCCGGGACGAAAAGGAACTTTATTGCAAATAAGAGGTTGATTTTATGAAATACCCAGTTTACAATCAGCGCGGAGAAAAACTAAAAGACATCATCTTGCCAAAAGAAATTTTTGAGCAGGAATTGTTGTCCGAATTACTACATCAAGTCGTCGTTGCTCAGCAAGCGAACAGAAGACCAGTAATCGCTCACACAAAAATAAGGAGCGAGGTAAGCGGCGGGGGGCGAAAACCATGGCGCCAAAAAGGAACTGGCCGTGCTAGGCATGGTTCTATTCGATCTCCTATTTGGAGGGGAGGAGGAATTACTTTCGGTCCACGGAAAGACAAAAATTACAAGCAAAAGATTAATCGAAAAATGGCCCAGAAAGCTTTATTGATAGCTCTTTCCACAAAGGCCAAAGACAAGGAAATGAAAATTATCGATAAGATATCTTTGCCGGAACCGAAGACAAAATTAATGCAAAATATTTTAGATAAATTATCCTTACCTGGTTCAATGATGATTGTTGTTAATAAGGACAATCGCTTACTCAAGAGAGCGGGACGAAATATAGAAAAGACAAGAATAGTTTTCGTAGAACAAATTAATGCTTTAGATCTTTTGAGTTATCGGAATTTATTAATTACTCTTCCCGCAATCGAAAGCTTGAAAGAAAGATTTTTACCTCAACCAGAAAAATAATCATGAGTATTCTAAACCGTTTTAAAAAACCAATAGAAGAAGAGAAGAAAGAACAGCCTAAGAAAGAGAAGGTTGTTTTTCCAAAACCAGAAACAGAAATAAAAGTTGAAGAGAAGAAAAATCTTCCAGAAATGATAAGCGCAACGACGGTTTTAAATGCTCCTCACATTTCGGAAAAAGCTACTTTTTTACAGAAAGAAAACAAATACGTTTTTCGGGTTTCAAAAAGAACCAACAAAATAGAGGTTAAAAAGGCAATAGAAAATTTATATAAAGTGAAAGTTGAAAACGTTAATATCGTTAATATTCCGGCTAAGAAAAAGATGTGGCGAGGAAGACCGGGATATGATTCTGGTCACAAAAAGGCGATTGTGACGATAAAAAAAGGACAGAAAATAGAAATAGCCTTGTAATTTTACAGATTTTATGAAACAGTTAAAACCAACGACTCCTGGGCAGCGCGGAATGTCGGTAGTGAAGACAAAACATCTTTCTGCTCCTTCAGTGAAGAAGTTACTTGCCCCTATAAAGAGAACAGGAGGACGATCTAGCTCTGGAAGACTTAGTGTTCGTGGGCGCGGGGGCGGAGCGAAAAGACAATATCGCTTAGTTGATTTTAAAAGAAAGCAGTTTGGCATGGAAGCGAAGGTTCTAGCATTTGAGTATGATCCTAATCGTAGTGCTTGGATTGCCTTAATTGAGTACGTTGGTGGAGAAAAGAGTTACATCCTTGCTCCTCAACAATTAGAAGTTGGAGAATCGATAATAGCAGAAGAAAAAGCTCCTCTCAAGCCTGGAAATCGGCTAAAACTTAAAAACATTCCCGTTGGAACGATGATTTATAATATTGAACTTCGTCCAGGGAAAGGAGGAGAGCTTGTCCGATCAGCTGGAGTTTCAGCTCAGGTTCTTGCTCAAGAAGGAAAATACACCCACCTAAAAATGCCTTCAAGCGAGATTAGGAAAGTTAATCATGAATGTTTTGCTACTTTTGGGCAGATTTCTAATCCGAAGCACCGTTTTGTAAATTTGGGGAAAGCTGGTCGTTCAAGGCATTTAGGTCGCCGACCAAAAGTGCGTGGCTCAGCTATGGCAGCGGTTGATCATCCTCATGGTGGAGGAGAGGGTCGAACAGGAATTGGGCTAAAGCATCCAAAAACGAAATGGGGGAAACCGGCTTACGGAGTTAAGACGAGAAGAAAGAAAAAGCTTTCTAATAAATTCATTCTTCAACGAAGAAAAACAATAAGATAAAAATTTATGGCCAGAAGTTTGAAAAAAGGACCGTTTGTTAGTCCCAAGTTGTTAATAAAGTTATCGCGGGTGAAGAACAAAGAGAAAGAAACGATAAAAACTTGGTGTCGAGCCTGTACTATTACCCCAGAAATGATAGGATTTCATTTTGCTGTTCATAATGGGAAAAAATTCCTTGAAGTGCAGGTGACAGAAGACATGGTTGGGCATAAGTTAGGAGAATTTTCTCCAACAACCAAATTTGTTCGACACGGAGGAAAAATCCAAAGAGGATTAGAGAAAAGCACAATAACCAAAAAGGACTAAAGATACAAAGATGAGTGAAGAAAAAAAAGAAAATAAATTAATAATTGCTAAATTGAATAGATTGAGAATTGCTCCTCGTAAGGTTCGTTTAGTCGCTGACCTAATTCGCGGGAAGGATATCAGGCAAGCTCGGGCTATGCTGCAATTTACACTTAAAAAAGCAGCTCTGCCATTAGCCAAATTACTAGAATCAGCGATAGCAAATGCGAAGAATAATTTTAAGATGACGGAAGATAATCTCAGAATAGCTAAAATCACTGTTGATCAAGGGCGAACCTTAAAAAGATTTCGCCCAGTCTCGCGAGGGAGAACAGCGATGATTCAGAAGAAAACCTCGCACATTACTTTGACTTTAGATTCTAAAGAATAATTTATTATGGCCCACAAAGTACATCCAAAAGCGTTTCGCATTCATGAAATGAAAGACTGGAGTAGTCGAGGATTTTACGAAAACAATTTTGCCCAATATCTGGCAGAAGACTTAAAGATGAGAGATGTATTAAAAAAGATTCTTCCCAAAACAGGAGTTGCTAATATTGATATCGAGCGTTCTGGTTCGGAAATCAAAATTATTATTAAAGCAGTTCGTCCAGGACTGATTATTGGGCGAGGAGGGGAAGAGGTAGAAAAGATTAAAAAAGAACTCGACAAGGTATTAAAAAAAATGACGACGGAAAAAAGAAGGATCAAGATTGAAGTCGAAGAAATAAAAGAACCTTGGGCCTCGGCAGCTTTAGTTGCCCAAAATATTGCTCAGCAACTCGAAAAAAGAATTGCTTATCGTCGAGCAATAACTCAATCCCTAGAGAAGGCAATGGAGAATAGAGAGGTAAAAGGTATTTGGATTAGAATTTCTGGTCGATTGAACGGAGCGGAAATTGCTCGCCAGGAGACACTTAAGAAGGGGAGAGTTCCTCGTCAAACTTTACGAGCAGAAATGGATTACGCTCTTGTAGAAGCTCAGTGTTCTTATGGAGTTATAGGAGTCAAGGTTTTGATTTACAAAGGAGAAAGATTTAATTGATTTTGATTTATGTTATTAGGTCCGAGAAAAGTAAAATATCGAAAATGGCAGAAGGGAAGGTCGAAAGGAGTAGAAAGTAGAGGCACAGACCTGGCTTTCGGAAGTTTTGGTTTGAAATCATTGGGAACGAAATGGATTACCGCCCGTCAACTTGAAGCGGCCCGTCGAGCAATCATTCGTTATTTGAGAAAAGGTGGCAAGTTGTGGATTAGGATTTTTCCTTACAAACCAATAACTTTTAAGGGAATTGAAGTACCAATGGGAGGAGGGAAAGGAGACGTCGACCATTATGTTTTCCCGATAAGACCCGGCCGTATTATTTTTGAATTAGATGGAATCAGCGAGGAAATGGCAAAAGAAGCTTTTCGCAAAGCCAATGATAAGCTCCCGATAAAAACAAGATTTATTAAGAGAAGTTAATCCATGAAGAAGTTGAATTTAGAAAAAAGAACAGCGCTGGAATTGAATAAATTATTGAAAGAAAAAAGAAAAGAATGGCAGGATCTCCGTTTTAAATTGACAACTGGGCGGGTAAAGGATATTAAGCAAGTAGCAAAGGTCAAAAAAGACATTGCCCGCATTTTAACTATTTTAAACCAAAAAAAACATGCCTAAGCATCGTTTAGAAGGAATTATTGTTTCCGACAAAATGACGAAAACAGCAGTGGTAAAGGTGGAGGAGCTTAAACGTCACCCTGTTTATCGAAAAGTTTATCGTCTTTGCAAAAAATATAAAGCCGATAATCCTGGCGATAAATATCGAGAAGGCGATCAGGTGGTCATAGAGGAATGTCGTCCTTTAAGCAAAGGGAAAACTTGGCGCATCATTAAGAAGATTGAAAAAAAATGATTCAAGCAGAAAGCAAATTAAAAGCAGTTGATAACAGCGGAGCGAAAGAGGTCCAATGCATTAAGGTCTTGGGAGGCAGTAGAAGACGTTATGCTCGTTTAGGCGACATTATTACAGTAGTAGTTAAAAGAGCAGAGCCGAGAAAAGAAGTTAAGACTCATGAGGTTATTAAGGCAGTAGTTGTTCGTCAGAAAAAACCTTATCGGCGAGCAGATGGTTCTTATATTTCTTTTGACGATAATGCCGTTGTGATTCTAGGAAAAGGAAAAGAACCAAAAGGATTGAGAATCTCCGGCCCTATTCCACGCGAGCTTGGCGAAAAAGGATTCAAGAAAATACATTCTTTAGCAAAAGCAATTGTTTAATCATGAAAATTAAGAAAGACGATCAAATTTTAGTTATAGCTGGTAAAGACAAAGGCAAAAAAGGAAAAGTGCAAAAAGCTCTTCCAGTTGTTAAGAAAATAACAGTTGAGGATATTCAGTTAGTAAAGAAACATATTCGAGCACGCAAAGAAGGAGAAAAAGGGCAAGTGATCCAAATTTCTCAACCTCTGTCTGTTTCAAATGTTGCTTTGATTTGTCCACACTGCAAAAAATCAACGAGAGTCGGTTACCGTTTATCACCTGATGGCAAGAAGCCAAAAGTTAGATTTTGCAAAAAATGCCAAAAGGCAATTGATTAAGGAGCTTATTTTTTTTAAGAATTATGTTAAGATTAAAAGCAAAATACAGAGAGGAGATACTTCCCTTGATGAAGAAAGAGTTTGGTTACAAAAATGACCTAGCTATTCCACGGATTAAAAAAATTGTGGTTAATACTAGTTTTGGTCGTTTAGCAGAAAAGGAAAGTGGCGACAAATTAAAGCGAGCTCAACAAGCAATTGCTCTTGATTTGACGACAATTACCGGCCAAAAACCAGCCCTTCGCCGAGCAAAGAAATCTATTGCCGGATTCCATATTCGAGAAGGCGATTCAATCGGTTACGTGATTACCTTGCGAGGACAAAGGATGAATGATTTTTTCGAGAAAATGGTCTATTTGGCTCTTCCTCGGACGAGAGATTTTCGAGGGATTGAACCCAGTTCTCTTGATGGAAATGGAAATTTGACCATTGGATTCCCCGAACAACTTGTTTTTCCAGAAATTTCAAGCGAAGAAGAAAGAACTGTTTTTGGCTTAGAGGCGGTTATCGTAACTAATGCTAAGAATGACGAAGAGGCCCTGAAATTATTGAGTTTATTAGGAGTTCCATTTAAGAAAGAAAATAAAAAAGATAAAAATGGCAAAAAAGTCGAAAGTCGTTAAGGCGCAAAAAGAACCGAAATATTCTTCTCGCAAAGAAAACCGTTGTGGTCGTTGTGGAAGAACGGGAGGTTATTTACGTAAATTTGGTTTATGCCGGATTTGTTTTCGTGAATTAGCCCAAGAAGGAAAGATTCCGGGAGTTAAAAAAAGCAGCTGGTAATTACTTATAAGATATGAATACTGATCCCATCGCTGATGCATTTACAATAATTCGCAACGCTCAACTTGCTCAAAAACCAAAAGTTTCCTTGCCTTATTCAAAAAAGAAGTTGGCAATAGCGGAGCTTTTAAGTCGGTTTGATTTTGTTGGGCCGGTTAAGAAAAAAGGTCGGGGTGACAAGAAAGACCTCGAGATAGTTTTGAAATACAAAGAAGATGGCCGGGCAAAGATTCGTGAAATCAAAAGAGGGTCGAAACCAGGATGCAGAATATATCTTCCAGCGAAGGGAATTTATCCTTTCAAAGCGGGACGTGGAATTAGAATGATTTCTACTTCTCAGGGAGTAATGGCGGGACACGAAGCAAGAAAAAAGGGAATCGGCGGAGAATTAATTGGCCGAATTTGGTAATTGATATTGAATTATTATGAGTCGAATAGGTAAAAAACCAATTATAATTCCAGATGGAGTAAAAGTAAGCTTTCAAAATGGACTTAGCCGGATTGAAGGACCAAAAGGGATTATTGAAAGGGGAATAAGACCAGAAGTAAAAGTTGAGATAGATAAGGATCAAATCTTGGTTTCTGTTAAGGATTCCTCGAAGAAAAGTCGGGCTTTTCACGGATTATTTCGTTCGCTTATTGCGAATGACGTTCAAGGAGTTACTGAATTCTACACAAAAGAGCTAGAACTAGTAGGGGTTGGTTATCGAGCCGAGATGGATGGAGATAATTTAGTTTTACAAGTGGGCTTTAGTCATCCAGTGACTATTAAACCAGAGGAAGGCATAAACATTCAAGTTAAAGAGCAGAGAGTTTCAGTAACAGGGATAAGGAAAGATTCGGTTGGGCAGATGGCGGCTAAGATTAGAAGTGTACGTCCGCCTGAGCCTTACAAAGGAAAAGGGATACGTTATCTCGGTGAAGAAGTTAGAAGAAAAGAAGGAAAGAAAGCGGTTACTGCTGCTAATTAAAAAAAACAATGAAAAGACTATTGGGTAGAAAAATTAGACATCGAAGAATCAGAAGTCGAATTTCTGGAATAGAAGAAAAGCCACGCTTTTCGGTTTTTCGATCTAATAAATACAATTACGCTCAATTAATTAATGATCAAACGGGGAAAGTTTTAGCCTCAGTTTCTGATCAAAAGTTAAAATCAACCAAAAAAGAGAAAAAAACCGAAAGGGCTTACAAAATTGGAGAATTATTGGCAGCGGAAGCAAAAAAGAAAAAAATTGAAAAAGTAGTTTTTGATCGAGGGGGTTATAAATATCATGGGCGAGTAAAAGCCATAGCCGAAGGAGCCCGGAAAGCAGGTTTAAAATTTTAAAAGATGAATAATCGTAAATTTTTCAAAAGAAAAGATAAATCAGAGTACAAATCAAAATTATTAGATTTGGCTCGAGTAACAAGGGTTACTGCCGGAGGAAGGCGGTTGCGTTTTCGAGCGGTTGTTGTGGTCGGTGATCAAAAAGGAAAAATTGGATTGGGAGTTTCGAAAGGGGAAACGGTTCGTCTTGGCATTGATAAGGCGAGGAATATAGCAGAAAAATCTTTATTGAAAGTTCCTCTTGAAGAAGGCACCATTGCTTATCCTATCCAGGGCAAATTTAATTCCTCTTCTGTTCTCTTAAAGCCGAAATTAGCAGGCGGAGGATTAACAGCAGGAGGAACGGTTCGAATAATGTGCGAGATGGTTGGGATTAAAAGCATTTCATCAAAAATATTATCCCGTTCAAAAAACAAACTAAATATTGCACGAGCTACTTTAAATGCTTTAGAAAAATTAGAATAAATTTATGCAGTTGAATCAATTAAAATCAATTTCTGCTCAGAAAAAGAGAAAACGGGTTGGCCGAGGAGGAAAAAAAGGAACTTATTCCGGTCGAGGAGTGAAGGGCCAAAAAGCACGAGCGGGGACTCGCAAGGAACCATCAATTCGACCTTTTATCAAGAGATTTCCTAAATTGCGAGGGATCCATATGTATCGTTCCCCAAAGAACATAGAAAACGTAAGCATTGAAATGTTGGAAAAGAAATTCAAAGAAGGGGAGGTTGTTTCTCCTAAAACTCTTCAAGAAAAGTCACTCATTTCTTTGCGTTGGGGGAAATTGCCAACAGTAAAAATTTTGGGAGATGGAGAAATTAAAAAATCTCTTCTTTTTAAGAATTGTCAATTTTCAGCAGTTGCTAGGGAGAAAATTAAGAAAGTTAATGGTAAAATTGAAGATTAAAATTATATGATTTCTTGGTTTCCGAAAGTAATTAATATTTTCAAGAACAAAGAATTGCGCCGAAAAATTCTTTTCGTCTTTTTCGTTTTTATCGTCTTTCGATTGGCAGCAAATATTCCTATTCCAGGAATATACAAGAGTCAATTGGAGCAATTTTTTAATAACAGTCAGTTATTTGGTTTCCTTAATATTTTTTCGGGAGGAACATTAAGTAATTTCTCGATTGTTCTTTTGGGAATGGGGCCGTATATTACGGCGGTAATTGTTTTTCAGTTAGCAACGATGATCTTCCCAGGCCTAGAAAGAATGTATAAGGAAGAAGGAGAACAAGGACGGAAGAAATTCAATCAGTATGCACGTGTTGCGACGATTCCTTTGGCTGCTCTTCAGGGATATGGAATGTTAGCCATTCTGCAAAGCCAAAACGTTATTGCTCAGCTCAGCTCCTTGAGTTTGATTAATTTTTTGGTAACTGTTTCTGCGGGAGCGGTATTTTTGATGTGGCTAGGAGAACTTATTTCCGAGAGAGGGATAGGTAATGGAGTTTCTCTGTTGATTTTTGCGGGGATTGTAGCTCGACTTCCTCGTTCTTTAGGGCAAACAATTATTACTTGGGATATCAGCAAGCTTCCTTCTTATCTTGTCTTTGTTGCCGTGGCAATTCTTATGATAGGAGTTGTCGTTGCTATTAACGAAGCCCGTCGTAATATTCCAGTTTCTTACACGAAACGGGTGCGCGGAGCGAAAGTTTATGGGGGAACCTCTTCTTATTTGCCGATGAATATTAATCCAGCTGGAGTAATGCCAATAATTTTTGCTTTAGCAATTCTTATGTTTCCTCAAATCATTGGACAAGTTTTAGCGGGAACAGGAAACTCTATTTTGGTTATGATTGCTGCTAAAATTACCTGGTTTTTGAGTAATCGCTGGCTTTACGGAATGAGTTATTTCTTTTTAGTTATTGGTTTTACCTATTTTTATACGGCAATCACCTTTGACCCAAAAAACATAGCCTCTAATCTTCAGAAATCAGGAGGGTTTATTCCTGGAATTCGACCGGGAAAACCGACGAGTAGTTATTTACATTATGTTTTACGAAAATGTCTTTTTGTTGGGGCGATCTTTTTGGCATCGGTTGCTGTTATGCCTTCTCTTATCCAGGGATCGACAGGGGTAGCCGGTTTTAATTTTTTAATTGGAGGAACAGCCTTATTGATTGTGGTTAGTGTTGTTTTGGACACCTTGCGACAGATTAAATCTCAAATGGAAATGAGGGGATATGAAAGCTTCTAATCTAGCTATTGCATTTCTAGGGGCTCCTGGTTCGGGAAAAGGAACACAAGCAAAACTTCTTCGGGATAAATTTGGCTTTGCTTATTTAGCAACTGGCGATCTTCTCCGTGAACGGCGAAAAAAGAATGATTTTACGGGGCGAAAAGTTTGGCAATCGATGAAAGAGGGAAGATTGGTTTCTAGTTTGTTGGTTGCCAATCTTTGGTCCAAAGAAATGGAAACAATTAAAAAGAAAGAAATTTTCCCTGGTCTTATTATTGACGGAAGCCCACGAGTAATGTTTGAAGCAAAACTGATTGACGAAGGGCTTCGTTGGTTTGAATGGGAAGATAAGTTTAAATTAGTTTATTTAAAAATCAATAAAAAAACCTCCTTAAAGAGACTAGTTGCCAGTCATGGTGGCAGAGATAGAGTGGACGATGTTTCTGAAGTCATTGAGCGACGTTGGGAATCTTTTTCTCAAAAAAGCAAAGTTGTCTTCGATTACTACCAGCGGAAAGGAGTGTCAATAGTTATTGACGGAGAAAAGTCAGTTGAAGAAGTTAACCAAAGCTTAATTAAAAAGTTGGGGTTAGATGAGTAATCTGATTAAGAGTTCAGTAGAGATTGAAGAAATGGCCGTCGGAGGACGGCTTTTGGCAATTTTCCTTGAAAAATTAAGCAAAGAAGCAAAGATTGGAGTGACTACGGAAAAATTAAATTTATTTACGGAAGAATTATTTAAAGAAGCCAATGTTAAATCTAATTTTAAAAATTACGGAGGGTTCCCAGCTGCTCTTTGTGCTTCTGTAAACGAAGTTGTTGTGCATCAACCCCCTTCTTCTTATGCTTTAAAAGAGGGAGATATTCTTACTTTGGATCTTGGTTTTATTCGACATGGTTTTCACACCGATGCAGCTATCACCATCCCTATCGGAAAAATAAGTCCTTTAGCTCAAAATTTATTATTAGTTACGAAAGAATCTTTAAGAAAAGGGATTCAGGCTGCTTTCCCAGGGAATCATCTCGGAGATATTGGATATGAAATTCAACGCCATGTTGAAAAGCAGGGGCTTACGATCGTTCGCGATTTATGTGGGCATGGAATCGGGCGAGATTTACACGAATTCCCTAATGTTCTAAATAGAGGATCTTCAGGAGAGGGAATGATTCTGCGCGCAGGAATGGTTTTTTGTATTGAACCAATGGTTTCCCTGGGGAGTCCAGAAATTGTTTTGGGGCAAGATAAGCTAAGTTACTTAACTGCTGATCGTTCTCTTTCTGCTCATTTTGAACACATGATTGTTATCGAAGAAAATGGGCCGCGCATTTTAAGCAAGTTATAACTATCAATATTTCAAAAAAGCTTTTTTATAATTTAATTCTTGGAATTTTAATCTCTCCATAAATAGTTGATTTAATCACAACAAGGACCCCTGGGCGAAAACTAAACTTAATGCTTGTGTGTTTTTGATAATCACTAGTCATTTATTTAACTAATTTTGCGATGGGCAAAAAGGAAAAGAAAGGAAAGGTAATGGTTGCTCTATCGGGGGGAGTAGATTCGGCAGTAGTTGCTAGTCTATTGCTCAAGGAAGGATATGAGGTTGGTGGTGCTTTTGCTTACTTGGTTGATAATAATTACTTCACCGAAAGTTTAAAGGCAGCTAAAACAATTGCTAAAAAACTCGATGTCCCATTTTTTGTTTTCGATTTTTCGAGTGAATTTAAAAAAACAATAATTGATTCTTGCCTCGAAAAACATAAAGCTGGGTTCACGCCCAATCCTTGCGTTGTTTGTAACAAAGAAATTAAGGCTAAGCTGATTATTGCTCAATCTCTAGAAAAAGGGTTCCCGCGCATTGCTACTGGTCATTACGTTCGACGAAAAATAAATTCGAAAGGACAAATAGAATTATGGCGAGGTTTAGATAAAGGGAAAGATCAATCCTATTTTCTTTATCAATTAGATCAATCTCTTTTAAAAAAGATGATGTTTCCTTTAGGATCATTGCTTAAAAGCGAAGTTAAAGAAATTGCGGACGAACAAGGAATCAAATCAATGGTGAAATCAGACTCACAAGAACTCTGTTTTGTGGTAAAATCAAATGAGGAATTCTTTTATCGCCAATTAGGAGAATCTCCAGGAGAAATCATTAATACTAAAAATCAAATTATCGGACAACATCGAGGTTTGTATTTTTACACAATTGGCCAAAGAAAGGGAATTGGTTTAGGAAATGGACCTTATTATGTATTAAAGAAAGATCAAGAATTTAATCGCTTGGTAGTTACTAAAGTTAAAATTGATTTACGGAAGAAGGATTTTTGGCTGAATAATCTAAATTGGATCCAGGGACAAGAGCCATCATTTCCTTTTTCAGCCCGAGCCCAAATCAGATATCAAACACAAGCTCAAGAAGGGCAGTTGATTAGAGAAAAGGCAGGAAAATATTATTGGCAGTATTCTACTCCACAGTCAGCAATTACTCTTGGACAGTCGGCGGTTTTTTATAAAGGACAACAAATGATGGGAGGAGGAATTATAATTTAAATAAATTTATGGACGAAATTACAAGGATACAAGCAAGCAATAGAGTTATTCGCCACAATTTAGCCGATTTAGATGTTGAGAAAAAACGAATCGAAGGAGAACAAGTTTCTTTGAATAAAAAACTAGAAGGAATACAACGGACTTTTGATGCAATAAGGAAAAAACAAGAGACAGAAAAGCAACGTCCGATTAAAAAAACAAAAGGAGAAATTGTTAATTTAAATAAGAAAAAAGAAGAATTTGATCGTTCTTTAGGGGAGATAAGACAAAGCTTATTGAGAGAGGCAGAAGCAAAAAGAAGAATGGAAAAACAGAAACAAGAAACAGAACGAAAATTGAAGATGCTCGATACTCAAATTAGAAGGAGCGAATCGTCACTAAAACAAAAAGAAGGCAATCGACAGCGCGAACAAAAAAGAGCAAAAGAAAAATTTGACGTAGAAATGCGTCAAAAAAGAAATCAGTTTGATCAAGCAGAAAGGAAGTTAAAAGAAACAGAAAAAAAGATGGAAATTCAGAAAGGTAGGTTGCGTCAAGGATTGAGTCAATTTCGACAAGCAATGGAAGATAAAGCTCGCCAAAAAATTAAACGACCCAACAAAGGATTAGCCTATGGCAAGGTTTAAGTTGGTTTTGGCAATTAATGAAAAATGAAATTTACCCAAAAATTAAACAGATAATGGACTCTTCGATAGTCCGCCAAAAATTTCTTCGGTTTTTTGAACAAAAAGGGCATAAAATTGTACCGTCTAGTTCTCTTATTCCCGCTGATAACAGCGTGCTCTTCACTTCGGCTGGCATGCAACAATTTAAATCTTGTTTTCTGGGAGAAGATTGTTCTTTTCCTTCCCGAGTCACTTCTTGCCAGAAGTGTTTTCGCACTTCTGACATTAAAGAAGTAGGAGACGGACAGCATTTAACTTTCCTGGAAATGCTTGGCAATTTTAGTTTTGGAGACTATTTTAAAAAAGAAGCAATGGAGTGGGCTTTAGAGTTTTTTATTGAGGAATGCGGTTTAGATTTTGAACGTCTCTGGGTAACTTATTTTAAAGGAGAAGAGGGATTTTCTTCCGACGAAGAAAGCAAAAAGCAATGGATAAAACTAGGTTTCCCAGAAAAAAGGATTAGAGGATTAGGAAGAGGTGATAATTTTTGGGGACCAACGGGGAAATCTGGACCATGTGGACCAACAGCAGAAATCTATTATGATTTGGAACCAGAAGAGTGTAGCCAAAAGGACCAGGAAGATGAATTTAATGATTCTCCTAATCGATTTGTTGAAATTGGGAATTTAGTTTTTAATCAATATCATCAGGACGAAGAAGGAAAAATAAGCAAGCTAGAACAAGAAGGAATTGATACGGGGATAGGACTAGAAAGGCTAGCGATGATCGTTCAAAAAAAACAATCAATTTTTCAAACAGATTTATTCTTTCCTCTCTTGCAAGAGATAAGAAAAGAGAGTGAAAATAACGATCTTCTTTCGGAGAGGATTATTGCCGATCATATTCGAGCAATTGTTTTCTTGATTGCCGCTGGAGTTTCTCCAAGCAATCTTGGTAGAGGTTATGTTTTGCGTCGAATTACTCGTCGAATGATTGAAGCTGCTCAAGAAATTTCTTTTTCTGAATCTGCCTATAAAAAATTGATAGGCTTGATAATTAAACAGTATCAAATAGTTTATCCCAATCTAGAGACGGTAGAGAGTCACGTTTTGGCAGTTATCCAAGCAGAGAAAAAGAGGATAGAGAAAATATCGCAAAAAGGGTCAAGTGAACTCGACAAACTAAAGACAAAAAATATTTCTGGCGAAAAAGCTTTTTATCTATATGCTACTCATGGTTTATCTTTGAGTCAAATAAAAGCAAAGGGTTATAATTTTTCGGAAGATGATTTTATCGAAGCTAAAGAAGAACATCAAAAAATTTCTCGCCAAGGAGCAGAGAAAAAATTTGGAGGGCACGGCATAACAGAAAAGGGAATTTTTTCGGAAGGAGAAAAAAAGAAAATTAAATTACATACAGCTACTCATTTACTACAGGCGGCTCTGCGAAAGGTTCTGGGGTTGTCAATTAAACAAAAGGGATCGAATATTAATGAAGAAAGATTGCGCTTTGATTTTTCTTTTAATCGTAAACTTACCACCCAAGAGATAATTGATGTTGAGGAAGAAGTTAATCGAAATATTAAAAATGATTTATTAGTGGAATGTCAAGAGATGTTATTCTCAGAAGCTGTAAAAGACGGAGCCTTGACAATAGAGGGGGCGAATTATCCCAAGAGAGTCAATGTCTATGTTGTTCAGAAAGAAGATCAAGAAATAATTTCCAAAGAGGTGTGTATCGGCCCACACACCAAATCTACTCTCGAGCTTGGTCATTTTTCTGTATTGAAGGAAGAATCGGTTGGAGCAGGAATTAGGCGAATAAAAGCAGTTCTTGATTAATTTCCGTAAATTTAGTTTTATGTTATCATTAGAAACAAGCAATAATATTTAATTATATGGCCCTTTTTTTTGATGTTGTTCCCCCTAATTACTCGGCAGAGCAAAAAGGAATTCCCGACAAAAAAGTAAAAAGATTAAAAAAGAAAACTTCTCATCATCGAATCGAGAAATTTTTGATATTTCTTGGCCTAGTTTTACTAACAGGGTTTATCTATCAGTGGTTTTGGGAGAAAACGACAATAGAAATATGGCCGGAAACGGAGATAGTCCAACAACAAGAAGAGATAGTTATTGATTCCAGCTATTTGGTACTCAACAAAGAAAAGAATATTATTTCGGGAAAACTTTTTGCTGATAGTCCAGAAAAACAAAGACAATTTATTTCAACTGGAACAAAAGAGGGAGAAGAGAAAGCAAAAGGACTTATTCGTGTTTATAATACCTATTCTCCCTCAAAGCCAATCACTTTAAGGGCAGGAACGCGGTTTCTTTCTAGTTCCGGACAATATTTTCGTTCTCCCGAAAGTATTTATGTCCCCGCAGCGAAATTTCAAGAAGGAGAATTAACTCCTCAATGGGTCGAAATAAATGTTGAAGCGATGGAATCAGGGAGTAACTCTAATATCGGACCGACTAATTTTTCTATTCCTGGATTGCTCGGAACTAGTTATTATGATAAAATCTACGCTCAATCCTTCGTTGATATGAAAGGGGGAGAGACAAAAGTTTCTAAACAAGTTACAGCGAAAGATCTAGAAGAAGCAGGAAGTGAGTTAGAGCAAGAGCTTGTGGCTACTTGCAAGGAAAATTTTCAAAGGGAAGCTGGTCCAGATTTTATTTTTCTTGAAGAAGCTTTCAGTCATGAAATGGTTGAATCGGAAAGTTCGATAAAAGAAGGAACGGCATTAGATCAATTTGATTACTATGCGAAGGTAGAAGTCAAAAGTTTGGCTTTTTCTAAAGAAGACTTAAGAGAAATAGCTTTCCAACTTATAACAGTTACAGCTGAAGATGATGGGAGGATTATTGTCCCCGATAGTTTAGATCTGAGTTATCAACTTTTGACGGCTAACTTAGATCAGGGACGAGCGATATTGATTTTGAAGTTGTCAGCAAAAGCTTATATCCCTCTTTCTGCAGAAGAAATAAAAGACGAAATCAAGGGACTAAATTCTTCTAAAGCTCTTTCTCTTTTGAAACAGAACTATTTATCTATTAGAGATTTGCAGATTAAAATGAGGCCATTTTGGATGAGGAAAATTCCTTCTTCGTCGGGTCGGATTGGGATTTCCTTGAATTGGTAAAAGTTGACTTATTTGTTGTTTTTTGTTATTCTTATGAACACTTGTTTGCCGGGGCAGGTAAACAGAGCGTTTTTCTTTACACCACTTTATTAATTAATGGATAAAAAACAAAAAGAAGAACTACAAAAAAAAGGAGTTGTTCTAGAAAGTCTTCCTAGTACAACTTTTAAAGTTGAGTTAGAAGAGAACAATCAAGAGGTGATGGCCCATTTGTCGGGAAAATTAAGAAATTTTCACATTAAAATACTCCCAGGGGACAAAGTTTTAGTTGAGTTAAGCCCCTACGATTCAACTCGAGGGAGAATTATTTATCGTTTATAAATGTTTATGAAGGTTAGATCTTCGGTTAAAAAAATATGCAGGAAATGCAAAATAGTGAAAAGAAAAGGTCGGATCTATGTTGTCTGCGATAATCCCAAGCACAAACAAAGGCAGGGTTGATATTTTAAAATATGCCAAGAATTAGTGGGGTTAACATTCCCGATCACAAAAACATAAAGACAAGCTTAACCTATATATATGGCATAGGCTTTACTTTGAGTGAAGAAATTTTGGTTAAAGCCAAAATAAAGCCAGATGTTATAGCCAATA
>Ga0307990_1000799_pt1 | contig 27160 bp, 19 predicted proteins | sample EllFjometagen129_FD_203168 | JGI IMG/M metagenome (GOLD analysis project Ga0307990, IMG submission 203168) | Marine microbial communities from Ellis Fjord, Antarctic Ocean - #129 | ecosystem: Environmental > Aquatic > Marine > Unclassified | place: Southern Ocean | collected 2014-10-08
ATTTTCTTTCTTGTGTTTTCATTTCTTTGTTTTTTTTAATTCATTTAATATCTCTTATTTCAGGATTCGATATTCAGTATTCAATATTCAATATTCAAAAAAACCTCGTTCATCATATCATCCGCCCGGCTTGCCCCCTCGGTAGCACCGCAAGCAGTAATTACAATATTCCCGCCTGCTTCCAATTCCGGGATAAACCCACCTGACTTGGGAAAACTCAGAAAAATCGTTTTTTTGTGGGCATCGATGCCATTAAGCCATCCTGCCAGCACGTAGTCGTAAATCTTGTGGTTATCATAACTATAAAAGTAGTGGCCCGTGGCATCGCTGCCGCCGTGGCCCATTATCCAAACAAACAAGAAATCATCTTCGGTGATGGTGGAAGCAAGGTTGTTAAATTTGTTTTCAATGCTTGCCTCATAAGCATTTGCATCAGTTACTACCTGATATTGAGGTCCATGTTTAATGCCTTTATAGCGGATGTTCTGTCCTGTAAAAGTATAATCATTCCCATTACCAAACAATACATGCACATTGGCATCGCTGTAATCTTTATTGAATACCAACATTTCCCATGCAAGGTAGGCATCGTTCCAAATCTCATCAAAACCATAAGTTCCGGGATCAATACCACCATTCCACTGTTCTGCCAATGGAATTATCAGGGCATCGGGGTTTACATTTCCGCCAATTATTATGGCGTACTTTTCCTGGGCTACAAGTGTGCCCATAGTGGCAAATAGCGCCACGATCATTGTTAAAATCAAATTTCTATTTGTCATTTTAATTTAAATTTGTGGCCTTACCGGTTTCGGGGAAGGGCTGCAAAGATGTATTGCAGTATCAGCAGCCGCTTCCCTTTGGGCCGGTAAAAACCAGGTTAATAAATTAATGAACTATGAATAACGCCCTTAGGATTTCAATAAAGAATAACCTGCATTATTCATTTTTTGTTTATTTAATTATTTCCACGATTTGAGCAGCGGTTTTACTACCTGTTTTTAAGCGTACGAGGTACGAACCACTTTGTACTTCTTTCCCGTTTTTATCTGTGCCGTTCCATAGTAGCCGCTGCCTGCCCGGTGGCAGTGTTTTGTTGCAAAGTGTTTTTATCAATTTTCCTGACATGTCGAAAACCGAGAGGTTTATATGTTGGTGTTCATTGTTTGAAAATTCGATGTTAATATCTCCAAGCGATGGGTTGGGGTAGATTTTTAAGTTAGTATTTTCTTGTACTTTATCTTTTACCGAAGTGATTACGTCATATTTTGATATCCATATATCACCAGAAAAAACAGCATCACCTTTATAGTAAACAACATAAATCTGATTGCCAGAAAAAACCATTTTTGGGTAATTTACCATGTGCGTTGCTGAATCTATCGGCTGACATACCCATTCTTTCTCATTGTAATAATAGTGTACAATTTCATTCTCCGAATTAGGTGAATTATAGTACTCTACCTCGACCACATGCGCACAATTATTTTTGTCAATGGCAATTTGCTGGCGTTTTTGTTGTTTGTCAGTCCCAGATACCAAATCTGGGGGTAACCAGACAATTCCGGCTCTTATTGTGTGTATAGCCGAATCGGTAGCATCACCAACACTATTGGTTGAGGTTTTTCTATAGACTATTTCAGGTATGTCATCATTATTTAATTTAATATCAGGCCATTCAAGAATAGTATCATTTGTTAGGTTTTGAGGTGCATACCATTTATTAGTTAAATATTCGTAGAAAAAATATTTTAATCGCTCACCATAATAATTTATACTTGAAGATCCTCCTATCCAGTGCAATGAATTCGAGCTATCAACATCAGCTTCAACCAATGCATAAATTTCTTCACTACCCGGATATGGACAAAACTGGTCGTACCAAGTATTACTTTCGGAAATTCTAATATAATCATCACCTGTTGGTTCGTAATCCCAACGTATATACAATCTGTTATTATAATCAATTTTAATCCGGTTATGGTGAGAACCTGGCATCACTTCCGAAACAACAACCGACTCACTCCATTGTTGACCATCCCAATCAATCATTTTTATAAGCCTACCTTCCGGGGTCCAGTAATGGCCATCATAGGTATAGGTTACGTACAGCTTATTTTCACTGTCGCAGGCTATGTGTGGCTGCGACATCCACAGATCAGTATTATGCAAAAGGTCTGTGGGCTCAGACCAAGTATAGCCGTCATTTTCTGATTTGCTGTACATTATAAGCCAGTAAGTGCTTGTCATGCGCCAGTCCCACACCACATGAATTACCCCGTTGTGGTCAATTACCATATCAATGCTCATGGTGTAACCATCCATATTGGAGATGTTTACCGGCTCTGTCCACTCCACTTGGGCTAATACTGTTTTTGAAAGGAATATACATATTACGAAAGCAAGTCTTAAACAGGGAAGATATAATTGTTTCATAGTCCTAAGTATCTGAAAAACCCGGATGGGACTGAAATCATAAAGTTTATTTAGCCCAATCCGGGTTGATTTTTTTATTTAATAACCGTGATCTTTTGGCTGTCCGAAATTATTCCGTTGCATTTAATGGTACAAAAATAAATGCCTGCATTCAACTCGCCGGCAAAAAATGTTGTGCTGTGTTTTCCAGCCTCCTTGTTTCCTTCATCCAGGATTTTTACAAGTTTTCCCGAATAGTCGTAAATGTTTAATACAACAATTGCATCTTCCATCAATTCATAATTTAGCGTAGTATTACCAACACATGGGTTGGGAATATTTTGCAATAATCGGGCGGATTTGTTATCGCTCAAATCCGTTTCAGCTTGTAATATTGTTTCTTCACCTTTAAACAAAAGTGATATTAAGTATTCGCGGTTTTCGGTATATTGCTTTACTGATTGTGGTTTATATTCTGTCATTGCGCCTATTGGTGCCGACTTGAGGCTGTCGTTTTCAATTTTCAGGTAAAGGTTGCCCAGGTCGATGATGGCAAAAAGTGAATCTTCAAAAGTTGGTGGGTCTTGTATAACATCCTCGTACCAGGTAATGGCCTTGCTGTAATTTCCCATTTCAATATCACACAAATTGGAAAGGAAATCTGCGGTCTTTCCCACCTGCGTATTTGGGTTTTGGGCTAAAACGCTTGCATAATAAGTGTTTAATAAAGTGTAGTTCCCAGCGGAAACATTTTCGATAATATACATTTCTTTAAGTGCTGCAGTAGTATAATCCGAACCCGGGTATTGATTTACGAGTTGTACGTATTTGCTGTTTGCCTGGGTATATTGCCCTGAATCGGCAAGTATTCCGGCCTGGGTAAACAACAGTTCATCGTTTTCAGTGGCCGGGTTTTGAAATTGCAGGTTCCATAACGGGTTCCAGGTATATAACCCGGTTGGGCAAAGGTCGGTTTGGGGATCGAAACCCGTACCCCAGTAATTATAGCTTACATCAAGGTTTGGTTCAGTGCCTTGCGGATCGTTAACATATTTAACAAGGCAGGTATTGTCGTTGTCGTAAACTGCGTTAAACCTGAATTCGTAGGGAAAAGCCCCGGCAGTAGCGTAAACCTGGTTAATACTATTATCGTGTATTTGCTGGGTTTGGTGTACATAATCAGCATACTTGTTCCCCAGTAGTTTTACAGTGCTGTTGTTTAGCGAAATAATGCCATATTGATTATATGCCACCTCCACATTGTCGATTATATCAACATAGCTGTTGTAGCAAAAAATACCATTATCACTTGATGAAAATTGCCCACAATAGTTAATGGTGTTGTTGGTTAAAAGGTGATCGCCTAACATGTCGCCAGAATAAAAAATCGAAATGCCATTACCACCGGCATTGTTAAGGCTGTTGCCGGATACCGTAAATTCAGGGCAGGTGATAATGCGCAGGTAATCGGGGATTGCCCATACGGTACCCTGGAGGGTATTAGAAAATTGGCAATTTGTAATTTCAGGCTTACCATCGTAAATACTTAGCGAAGCATCGGTAAAAGTTGTACTATCAATTTGTAAGCTGGTAATACCATATTGATGTATGAAATAAACCGAATTGAACGATGAATTTTTCAACTCAAAAGTTCCTGAAAGAATGTCAAGTATGGTGTTGCTAATTTCAACATGGTTCATTTCGATTGGCCAGTCTTCATTTTGGATACCTATTTCCCACTTTTTTGTCGGTTGATCGACGGAGATTTTTACATAATCACCTATTGTAATATCACATCCGGTAGTAATGGTTATAAGGTTTGTATTCCCCGTTCCTGTAAATTCGCAGCGCTCCCCAATCGTAAGAGTAGTTATATTGCCCGCTTCCAGTTCGGTCCCCTCATTTAAAAAGTATATTTTTGAATTATCCAAAAATATTAACGAAGACATATTTAATGTTACATCTTTTGAAACCCCAATTTGACCCCGGCAAATTGTTGATGGATATAATAAATCAAAATGCAACAAGGTTGGATAGGTTAACCCGGTTGTAGGTTTTATACCATCCAAATCAGAACAAACCGGTGTTTGGCTTGCTGTTTCGTAGGTTGTTATCCAGTTGAAACATTCGTTGATATCGACAAAATTATCCGAATCAACGTCCGCGGCAGACAGGTCAATCCCTGCGTATTGATCATCTGGAAGTGGGGTAAACCCGGTAAGAGCGGCAGTAAAATGATAGTTTATCTCACCGTGGTGGTAGCTGATATTGTTCCTTACTTCATTTTCGATAAATGGCTGGGTTGGTGGATTATTAGGATCCGGTGCCAGGTCATCGGCGCGGCTTGCGCCTTCGGTAGCTCCGCTTGAAGTAACTACGATTATTCCGTTATCTTCTAACTGGCTGGCAAAAGCACCGGATTTGGGGAATGAAAGATAGACCACTTTTTTATGTGCCTGAATATTGTCGAGCAAGGTATTGAGTTGGCTGGCATAAACCTTTTGGCCGTCATAACTATAGAAATAGCCACCTTGAAAAGGATTGGAACCGCCGTGGCCCATTATCCATACAAAGAGGAAATCATCGGCGGTAACGGTAGTAGCCAATTCGCCAAATTTGTTGATAATAGTTTGTTTATTGGAGTTTTCATCTACAACCTGAGATTGACCATTATATCCTGCCTGATAACGTGTATTTTGATCGTTGAACCAAAAATCACTACCATTCCCAAACAAAACATGCACATTGTCAACATCGTAGCCTTTACCAAAATCTTCGTTGATCAACATTTCCCATGCCAGGTACAAATCGTTCCAAATTTCGTCAAAGCCATAAGGGCCGGGGTTCTGCCCCCCGTTCCATTGTTCGGTAGCAGGGATGCTGCTACCGGGGTTCATATTTCCGCCAATAATAATGGCGTACTTTTCCTGGGCTACAAGTGTGCCCATAGTGGCAAACAATGCCACCAATACTACTGTAAAAACTTTTTTAGTTAACATCTTGTAAAATTTTAGGTCAAACATTCATTTTTTAGATAATCGGTTTATTTAATTATTTCCACTATTTTTGAAACGGTTTTCCTGCCTGATTTGCCATAGCTTCGTGTAGGCGATCCTGACTCCAGGCCTACGATGTACGAACCGTTTTTTACCTCCTTTCCGTTTTTTTTACCTGATATTTCTGTGAAAAAGTGTATTTGGAATTCAGCGTTGGGGGTGCTTTTTTTGTATCCAAGCTGAAATGTTGGCCTTGCGTAAAGAATTGAATTGGGTAGAAAGTATGTCATGTTTTTTGTCTTAAGATTGTGTCAAAGTAAATCAATTATTTTGGTATCCATAATGTTTTGTTCATCTTTTAATATTGTATTTAAGAAAAATTAACATAGAAAATATGCAGGATATTATGTTTGATTTTTGCTTGGGAAATGGGAGGTTTCGCTTCCGGTTTTTATGCATTAGGAATAGTCATCCGATGAATAGTGCTTAAGCAAATGACACTTTGCGCAAGGGTACAATGCCACTCCCAGGGGTGATTCATCGGATGACTGAAAAGGGGTAATCCGGAAAAGTCATCCGATGAATAGTGCTTAAGCATTTGGTATATTCCCCACGAAAACAGAAATACCCCCGGGAGTAATTCATCGGATGACTACATTCCAACACAAATCACACCGTGAATTGTTTCTAAGAGAGAAGCAGTCCCGATAGCTATCGGGATAAAGTGCTACTTCCGGAGCTATTCACGGTGTGACTCAAAACAGGTAAACAACGTCAATTAAAGGCAATATCCCTTTTTTTGTGTATAAGTGATTGAATAATCTTTTCCTGCTTTCCGATTATAAAATCCTTATGAATATCTTTGCAAAATAAATTTTTTAACTATGATTAAAAACTATATTAGAAATCTACTTCTCCTCATGCTTATTGCTATAGTTTGCAACCAGTGTATGAGTCCTGAAAATCCAAATAATAAGGATAAGGATCATCCCAACACCGAAAATCAGGAAGTTAAAATTCCATCGGAAAATGGCGAAGCAAAAACCATCGGGAATGTGGACAAGGAAAATGCTGGTACAGCAACAAGGGTGAAAAGCGATTTTGCGATACATATCCCCAAAGGAATAAATAATGAATCAAAAGCTCCTGTCATCTTTATTTTCGATCCGCGAGCGAACGGGTATCTCCCGATTAGTAAATATAAAAATCTTGCTGATGAATTTGGGTTTGTTTTAGTAGGTTCCAACAAATCACAAAACGGGCAAGCTATCGAAGATGGATTGGAATATTACAATGAAATGATAGACGGGATTGCCCGAAAAATAAGCATCGATTCAACCCGTATATTTGCAATGGGATTTTCAGGCGGTGCCCGGGTGGCGGTTTCAATAGCAATTCAAAAACCCGGGATAAATGCAGTGATAGGCTGCGGTGCAGGCTTCCCGGCCATACGCCAACTTCCCAAACCCAACTTTTACTACTTTGGATTGGTTGGCTACAAAGATTTTAATATGATAGAATTAATTAATAACGACAGGCAATTGGCCAGTTCGGGGTTTAAAAATGAGCTTGTTATATTCGATGGCGGGCACGACTGGCCTCCTGAAGATGAAATGAGGGAAGCTTTTTATGCCATCCTGATGAAAGATATAAAGAAGGGTCTGTTAAAGAAAGATCAAAATATAATTAATGAAGCAGCAAATTATTACAATACAAAAATTGAAATATATACAAATGCCAACAGGTATTTTGATGCAGCCGAAACTGCCGAACGAGCAGCTTCAATAATGCAGGGTATTTATAACACAGAAAACTTTAAATCAGAAGTACAAACTTTTAAGAAAAAACCGGCTTATGCCCGCGACCTTTCCGCAATGGTAAAAACCATGGAAACTGAAAACGGGAAACAAAACATTTATATTTCAGCTTTTAAAGATAAGGACATGGATTGGTGGGATAATGAAATAAATAGCTTAAAAACTCCTGTTGATGATCTTTTTCAGGAGCGCTTAAACAAAAGACTCATTTCGTACCTGGGGCTGATGAGCTACATGATGTCGAATAAATCTATTCAGGAAAATGATATGATACAGGCACAAAAAAATATAGATATCTATCGCAGCATCGAACCGGTAAACCCCGAACATGCCTACCTCAACGCCATAGTAAAAATGAATACCGGGGATGAGGATGCCGCCGAAGGATATCTTCAGCAAGCCATTGTGCTTGGCTTTAACAATACCGAAAGGTTTCTCAACGAACCGGCTTTCGAAAAATTGAAAAATAAAAAAGCTTTGCTGGATTTTATGAAATAGGTAAATTGGCCAACCATTCCTTAGCGTAGCTTTAATAAAAATTCACTCACTCTTCTGTATTACTGAATCACAAATACTTAGCCTTCTTTGTATGGTTAATGTAATGGATGCGATATAGTTTTGTAATGGTAAACTTGGTGTTTGTAAATCTTTTGTAGCAAAATCCGTTTGGTATAACTGCTAAATGATTGTTGATTTGCATCATTAAAACTATAATACAAATATAATGGGCAAAATGAAAAATTCAGATCAACACACTCGTACGATGAAAAATTTCCATTCCTTATTATTTCAAATAGGATTATTGGTTTTTCTTTTAAGCATTACGACCTTTATCTCAGCACAAAATCCTCAGCAAGCCAACAACACCAATCAACGCGAAAAATCCGGATATGATCCATACAAAGTACTGGATACCCGCATCGATAATATGAAGTACTGGAAAAAAGCTGCTGAACTTGGCCTTACCACTGTTGCGCCACAAAGGGATGTTCCGGTACCAATTATCAAAACATCAAAAATTCATGCACGATCAGTTTTTAGGGGCGATTCTCCCGATGTTCCTGTAACAAATCAGAATTCCACGCAAAGTGAAAATTCTATTTTCGTTGACCCTAATGATCCCAATCATGTTCTCCAATCAAACAACTCAACCCAAAATCCGCCAGGGAGCCTTTTTGGAGCTAACTATTTTTTTTCATATAACTTTGGACAGACATGGGGTGGATCAATTCAAGGGGCAGGCGGCTCAAATTCCGGCGATCCTTCCACGGCAATAGGGCTAAACGGAAGGCAATATGTTGGGTTTATAAATGCCGCCTTCGGGATGGGTGTGTCTTACTCCGATAATGGAACATCATGGACACAAATTACAGCATCCTCTTCGTCAAATCTTGACAAAAACCATTTAACCATCGACAATAGCATCAGTAGCCCCTACGAAGGAAACGTTTACAATGCGTGGGTGAATTTTGGAGGGGCAAATATTAACGAAATCGAATTTGTAAGATCAACCGATAATGGCGAATCGTATAGCGCACCTTCCGAAATTAGTTCCGAAGTCAATGCAGGAAGCCATAACCAGGGTGTGAATTTGCATACCGGACCTCAGGGTCAGGTGTATGCAATTTGGGCTATCTACGACAATTGGCCAAGTGATGAGGATGCCATAGGATTTGCCCGCTCGATAAATGGTGGTATCTCATTTCAACCATCGTTCCGGATTATCGAAAATATTCGTGGCATTCGCTCAAGTGAAACATCAAAAAATCAGCGGGTAAATTCCTTCCCCGCGATGGCAGTGGATAATAGCAACGGGCCAAATAGCGGAAACATTTACGTTGTATGGACAAATATTGGAACTCCGGGTATTAACTCCGGGTCAGACATTGATATTTATTTAATCCGGTCGCAGGATGAAGGCGAAACCTGGAGTGACCCCATCAGGGTAAATCAGGATGAAGCAGGTTTGGGCAGCGAGCATTATTTTCCATGGATAACCTGCGACCCAACCAATGGTGTGTTGAGCGTAATTTTTTATGACGACAGAAATGTAGGTGGCAATATTTGCGAAACTTTTTGTGCCAACTCCATCGATGGCGGACTAACATGGGAAGACTTCAGGGTTAGTGATGTAGCATTTACGCCATCTCCAATTCCCGGATTGGCCGGAGATTACATGGGCGATTATCTTGGAATATCTGCACACAGTGGTAAGGTTTACCCCGTTTGGTGCGACAACCGCACAGGCAGTGTAATGACCTACACTTCACCTTATGAAATTAATCCACTTCAGGCACCCGAGAATATTTCTGCGGAAGTAGCATTCGAAACCGGCGAAGTTGATTTAAACTGGCAATTTGAAACAGTACCCGGATTTCAATACTTCATAATTTACCGCGATGATTTTGAAATTGGAACGACAAGCGAAACCAGTTTTATCGACAACCTGCCCGGTTATGGAGTGTATAATTATTTGGTAACCGCAATGCATGATGATGGCGAATCATTCGGCCCATCAGCAATTCTTCAGTGGGGAGATGCACACGTTTCGACCGATCAGGATGAAATAGCAGTAAATATCGAACCCGGCAACACGGCCATCCGATACTTAACTATTCAAAACGTTGGCGAACTTGACCTGATTTACGAAGTTACTGCCTCATCAGAACCCCTTGATAATGGAAAAGACTATTGCACACCTTCAGCCGATTGCTCACAGGGGGACGGCATAACTGATTTTGCTATGGCTGATATTTCCAACTTAGAAAATGGATGCAGTGCAAATGGCTATGGAGATTTTACTAATTTGAGCACATTCGTCAATCCCGGGGAAACTTATGTAGTTACTTTGGGCACAGATTATAGCAATCAATTTGTTACTATATGGATTGATTTTGATAAAAGCAACACCTTCGATCCTGATGAAATGATTTTGCAGGATTTCAATTTAACTTCAGCCGGCATATTCACCACTGATGTTACCATTCCTGCCGGAGTTCCTTCGGGAACAACCAGGATGCGGGTAAAAGATGTATGGCAGCAGCTTTCTTCAGGCGACCCCTGTGAGGATGCAAATTATGGCGAAACGGAAGATTACACGATTAATGTTTCGGGTTGGATGTTTATGGAACGACTTGTTGATACACTGGCTCCGGGAAATACAAAAACCACCGAAATTTCTTTTGATTCAAACGGACTGGATGAAGGGGCATATTATGGTGAAATAACAATTGTGAGCAACGACCCGCTTATACCTGTGCTTACTGTACCTGTAACACTAAATGTTGGTGAATTACTACCGTTATCAGTGCAGGCAGTATCAACACCATCAACAATATGTGCCGGGGAGACCACGCAATTACAGGCGATCCCAACCGGAGGGTCAGGAAATTACAGTTATCTGTGGTATTCAGAACCCGAAGGATTTACCTCCAGCGAAGCTGAACCTGTGGCAAGCCCTTTAGAAAACACAACTTACCACGTTGATGTAAACGATGGCCAGAACACCATTAGCGGACAAACAGCAGTAGTGGTAAACAATTTACCCGAAAACCCGGCCATGCCCGAAGGTGCAACATCTTTATGTTTTGGTGAGTATCAATCGGTGTATAGTACAAATGGCTCGGTGGGTTCATCTTCCTACTTATGGACAATCCAACCGGAAAGCGCAGGAAGCATTGATGGCTCAGGCCTTACTGCCACAGTTACCTGGGATGAGATGTACGTGGGCACAGCAGGAATCAGTGTTGCCGGAATAAATGAATGTGGTGAGGGAGCGATGTCAGGGGTTTTGGATGTTACCATGAATGAACTTCCCACCGTGGATTTGGGTTTGGATATTTCGATATGCGCCAATGAAACGGCGCTTTTGGATTCCGGAAACTTCGGAGCTGAATACCTGTGGTCAACAGGAGAAACCACACAAACTATCGTGGTTGACACCTCAGGAACTGGAATTGGATTCGCTGAATTTTGGGTGGAAGTTACAAACCTGGCAAGCTGTTCGGGTACAGATACCATTGCTATTTATTTTGACGATTGCACCGGATTAATGGAAATTGGAAAAGCCTGGGACATCAACGTTTCCCCAAATCCATCCAATGGAATCTTCAACATTCAAATCAACTCAAACACTTCTGAATTCATCGAAATATCGATATATAATATTGTCGGAAATGTGGTGTATTTTGAAAGTTCTGTCCGGGCAGATGAAACCATTTTCCGTTCAGTTGATATGCAAACCAAACAGTCCGGAATTTATTTCCTTAATGTAAAGGGCAATGGCATCAATTTAAAAAAGAAACTTGTAATTCAATAATAGAGGGTTTTTAGTGAATGTGGCCACCCCGGGATTAAATTCAGGAGTGCCCTTTTTTTTTGTAATCCCTGAATATTTTGTTCGGGTTAATTAATGTCCATCCATAAAGTCGATACTTTTCTGATTTCGCCTGCGCGACCCCTTAGTCCCCGCCAGCTGGCGGGGAAACCCCCCGCTGCCAGTGCGTTGGCTGGTTCTCCCCTTTAAATAAAGTCATTTGGCTTGAAAAAAGCCTCCCGCAGATTTCGCTGACCTGCCTGCCGGCAAGGCTGGTTAACGCTGAATTTATCTGCGAAAATCCGCGTTATCTGCGGGAAACCAAACTAAAAAGACAGCCTCCAATTACTCCCTGAAAATAGTTTCCAAAACCGTTTGCCCAACCACCTTTAAAGTTGAACGATCAATTTGTTCAAGGTTATCATTCACTGTATGCCAATGATCATAAAAAGTTCCGTTTACCGAAGCAGGATCAAGATGAATGATATTGATGGTAGGTATTTGAGCTATATCGTTAATAAAATAATGATCATCGGTAATATAGCCACCATTGTCAAACACAAAATAATCGCCATAGCCAATTTCGCCTGCAATTGCCCATACTTTTTTTGTGATATCAGGAGCATAATACATCGAAAATCCTTCGAGTGGAAAAACTGCATCGCTAGCCCCTACCATGTCGAGTAAAATCCCGTATTGAGCTGAGTATCCGGGTTTGTGAAAGTTTTTTGACCAATACTGCGACCCGAGTCCCCAGGTATCGCTTGCCTGTTCGGTTTGGGCATCCTGTGGAGGCCCGTAATCCTCAAGGTCAAACAATATAATGTCTATCCCGATTCGTGGATGCTGGATATTAAGCTGCCTTGCAATTTCCAGTAAAATACCTGTTCCGCTGGCTCCATCGTTTGCACCGTCAATAGGTGTTGTGTGTTTGGAGACATCCGCATCATGATCGGCATAGGGACGTGAATCCCAGTGAGCCGAAAGAAATATCCTTTTTTTAACTTCAGGGTTAAAAGATGCGATAATGTTTTTCCCGTCAAAAATCATGTTATTGTAAACCCTGGCTTTAAAATCCTGCACTATCACGGTATCCGAATATTTCCCCAGGGTTTCGGCAAGCCATACTGCACAAAGCTCATGTGCCTCACTTCCCGGTACGCGTGGGCCAAACAAAAGCTGTTTTTCAACAAAATAGTATGCAGAATCAGCGTTAAGCCCCGGGGTTTTAATACTTGGCTTTACCTGCTTTTTTATTTGAGAATGTGAAGTAGTTGATTTTTTAGTCTTACCATCGCCACATGAAACAAAAATTATTGCCATTATTATCCATACAATGGAATGTAAAAACAATGACCTGTTTAAATGATATTCTTTATCAGCCCTGCTGTGCCAATTTTGGTTTGAAAAAAACATTATTGCCTATCTTAAATTAATCCCGATTTTTCGCCAAATTTATTTGAAAAAACGAATTCGTCTGTATTTTTTCTTGTTCTTTCTTCCAGTTCAATTTTTTGAAGATTTGGGTGCAACATTTTGTAATCGCCAATATTGCCGATAGTAAAAGCTGTAATCGCTTCAAATCCATCAGGGATTTCAAAAAGTTTCCCTGCCATTTCACGATCGAAGCCTCCCATTTGATGCACAAACAATCCTTCGTGTGTGGCCTGGAAGCTCATGCATGCAACTGCCTGCCCCACATCATATTTAAACCACTCGCTGGGCTGGCCACTTTTCAATCCGTTGATTCTCCCCACGGTAATTCCTGCAAAAGGAGCAGTTTTTACCCAAAGTTGATTGAATTCCACGAGGGTACTAAAAATCTTTTTATAGGTTTCATCGCCCTGCCCGCCGATGATGAAATGCCAGGGTTGCTCATTACTTGCCGATGGCGCCCAGCGTGCAGCCTCAAAAATGCGTTGCACCTTTGCACGGTCAATTTTTGCTCCGTCAAAAGCTCTCGGGCTCCAACGCTTTCCAAGAATTTCATGGATAGGATGCTTTGTTTTTGCTTTTTTGTCGATCATTTTCATTTATTTAAAATAAATAGCCACTAATGCACGGATAAAAATAATTAAAGCCAAGCTTGCCTGCCGTCTCGCTGTACAGCGAGGCGAGTGAGCCACGGATGCACGGATAAAAAATAAATTATTCCATACTTGCCTGCGAGAAAGGTAGGGATGCACGAATAATATTTAGATCAAACCTGTGGGTGTTAATAATTATCATTGTCTGTCCGCCCGCTTTTGGCGGGAGTATTTTATTTTCTTAATCAAAAAAAGCCCCTGTTTTGGGGCTTTTTATCATTAGGTTTAATTTATGCTTTATTAGTGTTTTGATAAATAATCGGCAACACCTTCGTGCGATTCTTTCATACCATCTTCGCCTTCGTGCCAGTCGGCAGGACAAACTTCACCGTTTTCTTCAAAAAACTGAAGTGCGTCAATCATGCGCAAAGTTTCTTTAATGCTGCGTCCCAAAGGCATATCGTTTACCACCTGGTGGCGAACTACACCTTGCTTATCGATGAGGAACAATCCGCGATAAGCAACCGGGGCACCGTCAAATTCCATTTCTCCATCTTCGTTGTAATCATATTCTCCGGCCAAAACATCATAGTTTTCGGCTATAGTTTTTGACAAATCAGATACCAATGGATATTTAACTCCTTTAATGCCACCGTCTTTCTTTTCGGTATTGAGCCATGCCCAGTGCGAAAATTTAGAATCGACAGAGCAACCAACAACGGCTACGTTACGTTTTTCAAAATCTTTCATTTTATCCTGGAAAGCAAGGATTTCGGTAGGGCAAACAAATGTAAAATCGAGTGGATAAAAGAAAAATACTACATGCTTTTTCCCGATATATTGTTCAAGTGTAAATTTTTCAACGAAATCGCCGCCATTTACAACAGCCTCAGCTTCGAACAACGGGGCTTTTTTTCCTACTAATACTCCCATAATTATTATTGTCTTTTTTAGTTAATAAATTGTTTTTCAATTCGATTGCAAAAGTAAAACGATTTAAATGATTAATTTTTAAAATAAGTTAATTTTGAATGAAAAAACAGACAATCTTACTTCACAATAATTTTCCGGGTTAATACTTCCCCATCATTAATAAACAACTGCAAAGTATAAATACCGGGTAAAAGATTTCCAATTTCAACAGAAGTATTACTTTTATTCAAAACTCCCTTTAGGACAGAAGATCCTAGAAAATCAGTCATTATAAAAGCTCCTGCTTTTACAAGTTGATTAGCACCAATTTCAATTGTAATAATCTCACTTGCAGGGTTTGGATAAACATGGATGTCCACCGAATGAACAGAAGGTTTATTAATGTCAGTTACCGGCGACAAACCAAGCCTGGAGATATAGGGAATTTTACCTGTACCAGTATAGGGAAGGGTAAGTTCATCATCAAAATTTAATGCTCCCGAATAAACATGAGCCACATAAAAATCCTCACCAAATGAAGTAATTTGCCCTGAATAAAGGTGTGATGGCCCATTAATTTCCTTTTCAGATATTAAATTCAAATCATGATCAAAAAGTATCACTTCATGACTCGTGAAACCAAAATTGTTTTGAGAAAAAAATCCAATTAAGCTTGGTGAAATTGCCATATCAGGGTATGTTGTGGCATTTGGTGAAAAAAACGGTACTTCATTTTCTATCAATAGATCTCCATCAAAATCAAATTTTTTAATGGAGTTTATTGAGGTAAAGTTGGAATCAATTATGGATTCATACACAAAAACACCACTACTATCCACAGCAATCCGGCCATCACGATTATTGATAGTTTGATCTACATAAAGCCATTGGGCAACCAGATTTTCATCGAAGCCCATAGTAATGGATGCATTTTCGATGGGGGGTAATTCTATGGGGATAGTGTCGATAAATATGCTTCCCTGGCCAAAAAAACTTCCATTGAAAAACACCCTGTCATTAAAATAGGCCATATCCACCACGAGTGTGTGGGTTGCAGAAATTTGCCTTGTATTTAATACGTTTCCATCAAGATCAATAATTATAATCCAATCTCCAAGATTTGACTGTCCGCGGATATGCAAAGCAATGTTACCGGTATTACCAACAGCAATGTTTGTATTGTCGCCCCATTTGTTTTGGTCGGTGAAATGCCATTTGTAATTTCCATCGGCATCGAGCATAAGCGCAAACATAAAATATTGCCCCTGTCCATACTGCTCACCACGATACGAAAATGTTCCGGTCGATTGTCCGATAATCAGAATATCAGAACCCACGGTGGCCATATCTCCAATAATTACACTACCAAATATGTAATCCGTCCAAAGCAAAGCTCCATCTGCATCGGCCTTTAAAATGTATGCATTTCCCTTGTAGGGAAGTGTTTGTGATGCGTTATAAACACCGTTAATTATTACATTCCCCTCAGTATCTGTTGCAAGGGCAGCTACTTCGTTACAATTTGAAATATCGTAAGCATCAGCCCATAAAAACTGCTGACTATGTGCTGAATAAGAAATAACAAGGACAAGAAAAAGTGTAAATATTGCTTTCATAAGTTTAAGATTGGGTTTTACTAAATAAACTTTCATTAAACACTTTAAAGTTTGAGCTTGTTCAATATGGCCGGAATCAAACTAAGGGGGAAGGTATTTCTAAGCAAGTATTTAAAGTATTATAGGGCTTGCTGAAAAACTAAAAACCATTTTGTTAACTTTAATATTTCGGTGCGCCCGCCTGAATGCGTCACGCGGGCAGGCTGCACCTCCCGTATCAATTCTAATAGGTGCATCTACAAACCCGCCTATCTGATCTCACCCAAAAGCACATTCCATGCTCTCAAGGTGTCCGAATCAAATATTTTAATCTCTTTAAGAAGGTAAAAATCCGCCTGTCGTTTTACTTTATTATTATGTTTTGTTTGGGAAGAATTAAAAAAATATTGAATAAATGAGAGTTTCCCTGTAAAGGATTCTCCTTTTGATTTTCTTAGCGGAACAATTGTAACAATCGAATCAAATGAAAAAGGCGGAGTGGATATTTTTCCAGATGTTTCGAGTTTGACAAAATGGCCAACATCAGTTTTCATCGGGCCATCATTCCCTTCTGTCTGAATGCTTATAAAAACATTTTCGGAAATAAAAATGCCTTGAACCATTTCACCGGCCTTTTCCCTGAAAGAAATATCAAGTGAGGTATCTGCAAGAATATTCAGGTAATCGGATAAGTCGGTGAGCTTTTGTTTAGCGGCGTTTTCGAATGCCAATAATGAGGCTCCTGATAAATATTCAGATTCAAATTCCCTTCGAATATTATGTCTCGCTTCTTCCAAAACAGCATCCTCCCGCAATGCAATTTCATGCTCATCAACGCACGAGGGGGCACAATTGGCGAGTAACACAAGAATAATCGTTATTATTTTAAAAAATCTGTTCATCAGTTTTGTTTATTAATTCTGAATCTCAAAACCATGATTTTGTCATCCTTAAATTTAGTATCTAAAATTTCGATGTTTTTCAGACTGCTACTTGGCATGGTCAGCTTATCGATAAACTCAGTTTTATTATACAAAGCCATGCCCGGAGAATTATCATTATTATGTACCTGGTAAATAATTGCCCTGTTATCGATGATCTGCCCCAGATAGTCTCTTCGTTTTTGCCAATCATCCACATTCATCTCCGAAAAATAATGGATAATCAAAGCATAATCATTTGCCTGCAGGCCAATCTTTTGATATGTTTCAAATTTTTTCAGAATACGATTTATTGTATCGGTTCTGTAATAAGGAGCTGTTATGATCAATTTTAAAAAACTTTCGTCAGTTTTCAGCACTACAACCCCGGCTGAATCGCTCAAAAAACTTTTGGGTGATTCTTTATCAGATAATTGTGTAACTTGAATCCGGTTACCGGAAATAACTTCCTGAGTATGTACATCATAAAAACTAAAGTGATACTCACGGCTGTTTAAAAATTTAAAAACAACAAACAATGCAGCCATGATAAGCAATACAAAAAGTGGAAGAATAATAAAAATCCTGTTGCCTTTCGAAACCGGCCTACCGCCGGAAATCTTAGTGCGGTTTTTAAATACAAAATCATCCCAATTGGCAAAACCAACATACCTGCTCAGAATGTTTAATACATCAATTCTCGGCAATGTTTTGTTTTCCGATTTAGCATGATTGTAAAACCATTTTTCGCTAATTTGGGCATTAACTTTTTGTAAAAGCTCCTCCTGAAAATCAGTAATCTCCTGTCCCTTCCACTCCGAAATATCATTACTGATGCCTGGATACGATTTTTTCATTTTGCCCACGATATGCTCTTTTAGCAATCCAAAATAATATTTATCCTTTTCGTGCAAAGTTGTAGAAACTTTTAAGTTTTTGTTGGTAAAACAGTTGCAAATCAATTTACAAATATTTTACAAGGCTTATTCAACAGCATTTATGACCACCAACTTATTTTTATCCAATAAAATAATTGTAACAAATATAAGGATTTACATTATCAATCCATTATTGAATTTGATATTAAACAATTTAAAACTATGAAAGTGAAAATAAAATAAACAAGCCATAAATATTTACTTAGCAAAAGAAACACGTTATCTTTGAGGTAAAAATGGTAGTATCCCTGATTTATCTTTTAAAATAATTATTGATTTGGAGGACAAAAATTATGATTGAACAAGTTCACAAACACATCACCTCGGAGCTTCAGCAAAACACACGCACCGACATTATTTTTATTCTAACGGCCATACTTCTTAATCTCATCACGCTTGCTGTAAATTCAGGCATGTCAGAAAATTCACGAACCGATAACGCTACACTTGTTGTAATGTTCGTATTTGTCTGCCTCATCGTACTGGTCAACCTTGTTGTTGTTATAGGGCTGATTAAAGGGAAAGAAACAAGAGAAAAATTATTGAAAGGCATAATTCAAATGTACAAAGATCAGGATGTGGACAAATATTATGACATGTCCCTTTTGGGAAACTATAACCTGCGATACAACCTTTTTATCATGGTGGTGATCTTCACAGGAATAATTGCAGCTATTGTTCCCTTTATTTTAAGATAAATTAACTCGTCTCTTATGTAGAATGCAGTTCATTTTTGCAAGCAATAATAAGTGTAGTCTAAAAACCCCAAACTACTAATTTTTAGTCCTTTTTACCCCAATCCGTCAGATGACGGGAAAAGTACTAAATATCAGTAATTTGGGAAAGTCCCCTTCAGGGGATTTAGGGGTATTGTGGCTTTTTAGATTGGTCTCAATATTGTAACGCTAAAATTGGTATCCTCTGAGAATAGGCAGATCCGTTGCCCTTCCTGCCATGGAGCGGGACATGTTGTAATAAATGCATTATATCCATCACAACAATTTTATTGCATGTAATTACTTGTCCATAGATCAAATATTTAACTTACCTTTATACTTTATTAAAAATAAAACGTTAATTAAAGGTAGATTTTACCTCTACCATAAAGAGTTGAGTAATCGCATGAGATTCTGTTAATTATCATCACTCTTGTTGCTATTCTTCAGGAATTATTGATTTCTTAACATTTCCGGTTTTCAGCAAATTTAGTTTGGATTGATTTTTCATTGCAAAAAGCAAGCGGCAGAAATCTCATTTTTTAACAATAAAACATTATAAAAATGGCTAGCAAAAGTAGAGTGCCACAAGAAAAAAAGCAAATAGTTTTCAAATCTCCTGATTTATCAAAAATGCAGGAAGTAGTAATCGATTCCAGAACAAGAATTTATATCGAACCCGGCGATGATCCTGATGAGGCACGTAAAAGATACCTCGCCAGGCTTGAGGCCAGATAGGACATTTTCCAGGATTTTATCAATTACTCCCCCCATCGTTACTGAATTTATTTACCCCGAATTTAAATTATTTGATGTAAGATATTTATTTCGGGGTTAACTTTGCCCTATAAAACAGCACTTAATCAGACTTTTTATTTTATGTTCGATTTCCTCAAAAAGGCTTATCCTTTTAACAATGATCTAAAGCATAACACTAAGGTCATATTTTTTCTTAGCCTGGGTGTTTTTGTATTTCTTTTCCTGTTTCAGCCAATGCAAATTAACGAACTGGCCACAAGGGAAAGATACTTTTTGGTTATTGGGCTTGGCGTAATTACCTTTATTTCGTTAAGCCTGAATTTATTGATTCTCCCCAGCCTTTTTCCAAAAATACTCAAGGGATCTTTATGGAATATCAAAAAAGAAATTCTTTGGGATTTGTGGATACTTTTTACTATTTCGACAAGCTACTACCTTTATTATAAAGCCCTCGATATTATGGTGTTTGGCTTCGAGGTTATCATAAAATTGATTTTGATCGCTATTTTGCCAACCTCTCTGCTTATCGTTCTTAACAGGCATCGCTTATTGCGTGCCCATTTAAAAATGGCCAATGAACTAAACCTTAAACTAAACGAAAACAAAACGATTGATAACAAACTTGTTCATTTTGAATCGGACTATCAAAAAGATAATCTTTCACTAAAGGTTAGCCTTATCTTATTTATCCGTTCGGCTAATAATTATATTGAAATCTTTTGGAAAGAAGGTGATTCGGTACAAAATCAAATGGTGAGATGTAGCCTGATAAAAGCTGAAGAAATCCTGAAAGATGCAAAATTTATTTTTAAATGTCACCGCTCATATTTGGCAAACACCAAACATATCGATAAAATCGAAGGCAACTCACAGGGCTATCGTTTGTTTTTTGAAAATGTAGATTTCCCCGTTCCGGTTTCAAAAAATTATGCAAATAAACTCACCGAATTAATATGATTTTTATCCCACTCAACATTCATTCGCCCCTGTATTGGATATTTTAGCCCCTAAAACTACTCCCTGAAACTAATATCCCCCCATTCATCCCTATTTATTCTATTATGCTTTTTGCCGTACTATTTTTGTCTTTTCCAGAATTCAAAAACATGATGAAATTGAGTTTTTTTTATTGTAAAGCTGAAATCATTTTACCAAAGAATAATTGGAAAAATTATTAAATACTTAAAACACACAATATGCAACCATTAATTATTGGAGACCTCAAAGTAAGAAGACCTATTGTTCAAGGCGGAATGGGTGTTGCAGTTTCTCTGTCAGGGCTTGCCTCGGCAGTTGCCAACGAAGGAGGAATTGGAGTAATATCAGCAGCAGCTATCGGAATGACAGACCCCGGATACATGAAAAAGTTCCATGAGGCCAACAAACGTGCATTGCGGGCTGAGATAAGAAAAGCCCGGAGCATGACCGATGGTGTTTTGGGTGTTAACATTATGATGGCTTTAACCGACCATGAAGCATTGGTAAAAGTTGCGATTGAAGAAAAAATTGATGTTATTTTTATTGGTGCCGGTTTGCCCCTCAAAATACCACACATTATAGCTGATGCAGGACTCAATGGACACAATACTAAAATTGTCCCAAAGGTTTCCTCTGCCAAAGCAGCAAACTTAATTTTCCGTTACTGGTCTAACAAATATAATTTCGTCCCTGATGCTGTGGTAGTTGAAGGCCCCATGGCCGGAGGACATCTTGGTTTCAGGAAAGAAGACCTCGGAGAAAACAGGGTGTCGTTACACACATTGGTTGAACAAACGGTGGAAGCGCTTCGCCCTTTTGAACAGACATTTAATAAGAAAATCCCGGTTATCGCAGGCGGTGGTATTCATTCAGGCAAAGATATGTTTAACATTATGAAAGCCGGTGCCGGCGCTGTTAAAATCGGAACCCGTTTTGTAACCACCCACGAATGCGATGCTTCTATCGAATACAAACAAAGCTACCTTAACGCCAAAAAACAAGACGTTGTTATTATCGAAAGTCCGGTTGGTTTGCCCGGACGAGTGATTAAAAATAATTTCGTTGAGCAGATTATGAGAGGGGAGACCAAACCTTTTAAATGCCCATGGAAATGTCTTTCGGCCTGCAATTACAAAGAAGCCCCATACTGTATTGCCAAGGCACTGTATAACTCAGCTACCGGGAATATGGACGAAGGTTTTGCATTTGCAGGAGCCAATGCCTACATGGCTACCGAGATAAATCATGTATCGGATGTGTTTCAAGACCTTATAAAAGGCTACGCCCACAAATCTTTTATCCATCATGCAAATATGCTGCGAATTTCAAAAAAGAAATTAAGCAGAACTATGGCTGTTTAAGGGGTATTCATATTTCCTGTTCTTCAGCGGGCTTTGCGGACTTCGCGATTGATTTTTATAACCACAAAGCACGCGGAAGAAACAAAATAATTTTCTATCGAAAAATAAAAAATCAAACAATATGAAGTTATCTTTCATCTAATTCACAGTAGTGCCTTATTTCTCAAAATCATCCTTCCTGACTAAAATAAAAACTGTACCCGAAATATCATTTTTTTTGCAGATGCGTTATTTTCGATATACTTTTATCAAAATTTTATCGAGGAGAAAACATGGCGAAAAAATCAACCAAACTTAGTCAACCCAAAAAGGAAAATACTAAAGTATTAAATGAAGAAGTTAAAATCCAGGATGATTTTTTGGAACAAGAGATCATTAAAAATCCTGTAAAGAAAACCAGGGCAAAGGTTAAAACAGTATCACCCCGGAAAAAATCTCAAAGTAAAAATATTGCTTCAGGTACTTCACCAAACAAATCCAAAACTTCAATGGCAATAAAAGCTGAAAAACCTGATGCAGGATTGACCAATGAAATGATACCTGCTGTTGAAATTCCAGTACCGGAAGAAAATACACCACCCGAGGCTCCCCACAAAAAAGCCAAACTTGTAAACCCGATAGCTATACCCGAAAAAAAGAGGGTTTCATCGGGCAGCAGGAAAGGTCAAAAGAAAATATTTGTTTTAGACACCTCTGTTATTCTTTACAATCATAACTCGATCAATAGTTTTGAGGATAATGATGTAGCCATTCCAATAACAGTTTTGGAGGAGTTGGATCAATTTAAAAAAGGAAACGACACCATAAATTTTGAAGCCCGGGAGTTTATCCGCATGATGGACAGACTCTCCGATAATGCTTCACTGCAAAGCTGGATTCCGCTCGAAAACGGGAACAAAGGAAAGTTCAAGGTAATTATGCCTGATAAATCCCACAATACAATTGATGCTGAAAAGGTTTTTGGTGAGCGAAAAGGAGATCATAGGATTTTAAATGCCGCTTTATCGCTTAAAAATGAATTTCCTGATCGCAAGGTGGTGATGGTTACCAAGGACGTTAACCTGCGGATAAAGGCCAAAGCGCTTGAGCTGCCTGCCGAGGACTTCCTTACCGGGAAAATCGAGAATATTGATTCGCTTTATTCAGGAATTTCAAGGTATGAAAATGTTGATCATTTCGGGATAAACAGGCTCTATACCGAAGGTTTGTGTGAAGTTGAAGAATTGGGTATCGATACGCCGCTCCCCAATCAATATTTTATTTTGCAAAGCAGCAGTGCTTCTGCCCTGGGCTATTACAATCCGCGAAATCTGCTCATCGAGCGATTGGATAAACATCCGGTATCTAAAATTACCCCGCGAAATGCCGAACAGGTTTTTGCACTTCATGCCATAACCAACCCACACATAAAGCTGGTATCGCTGCAAGGAATAGCCGGAACCGGAAAAACCCTGCTTGCACTTGCAGGCGCCTGGAATCAGCGCAGGAACTACAAGCAATTATTCCTTGCCCGCCCCATTGTTCCACTTAGCAACAAGGATATCGGATTCCTGCCCGGAGATGCAAAGTCGAAAATCGACCCCTACATGCAACCTCTTTATGATAATCTGAAATTTATTCAAAATCAATTTGGTGAGCATGATAAAGAATTTCAGAATATATCGGCGGCCATCGATAACGAAAAACTGGTTATCCAACCCCTGGCCTACATTAGGGGAAGAAGTATTTCCAATGTTTTTTTTATTGTGGATGAGGCTCAAAACTTAACGCCACATGAAGTAAAAACCATCATTACCAGGGCTGGCGAAGGAACCAAAATTGTTTTTACAGGAGATATTTATCAAATAGATACACCCTACCTTGATTCGCAAAGTAACGGGCTTTCCTATCTCATCGACCGGATAAAGCATCATGAATTGTACGCCCATGTAAGGCTTGAAAAGGGTGAAAGATCAGATTTGGCTAATCTGGCAAACGAAATGTTATAAAAAAGGTCATTTGTCCGCCTTCCGGCGGATGTCATTTGTAGTCATTTATCCGCCTATCGGCGGATGTCATTGATGGTCATTAGTAGTGATTGATTGTAATAGATATTGCATCGAAATCTGCAAACTGATAAATTTTGACCCCCAATTCATGACTTAGGACTGAAGGCTAAGGACTGTGAACTAAAGACTACCGACCCACCTGCGGCGAGGTAAGCTATCCCGGCTACCCCAAAGGATGTACGTATTTTGCCACTTCTTCGGCACTTACTTCCTGGTTGCATAAAATTGCAAGTCGCTCTATTACATTGCGCAATTCCCGCACATTTCCAGTCCATTTATATTCGTCAAGTTGCTTTAGTGCCTCCTCCGAAAAGGCCAGTGCTGCCTTACCCATCTTTGTCGAAACATCCTCCATAAAATGCTGCACAAGTAAGGGCATGTCGCCATCACGTTCGTTCAGGTCAGGCACCTCAATAATTATTACACTTAAGCGATGGTACAAATCTTCGCGGAATCGATTTTCTCCGATTTCATCCGCTAATTTTTTGTTGGTGGCTGCAATAATGCGCACATCTACCACAATTTCTTTTTCGCCTCCAACGCGGGTTATTTTATTTTCCTGTAAAGCCCTCAACACTTTTGCTTGTGCAGACAGGCTCATGTCGCCAATTTCATCAAGGAACAATGTGCCGCCGTGAGCCAACTCAAAATCTCCTTTGCGTTGTTTTATGGCCGAGGTAAAAGATCCTTTTTCGTGCCCAAAAAGCTGGCTCTCGATCAACTCGGAGGGAATGGCTGCACAGTTTACTTCGATAAATGGTGCGTGCGCCCTGGGGCTTTTATGATGTAGCCAACGTGCCACAAGCTCTTTACCTGTGCCATTATTCCCCTGAATTAAAACCCGTGCATTTGTTGGCGCCACCTTATCAATCATTTCTTTTACCTGCATCATTGCCGGCGAATTCCCAATCATTTCCCAGGTTTGGGGAACGTCTTGTTTCAGGGTTTTGGTTTCCTTGATGAGGTTGGACTTGTCCAGGGCATTGCGCAAAGTGATCAGGAGCCGGTTCAAATCCAGTGGCTTGGCAATATAATCGAAAGCCCCTTTTTTGATGGCCTCCACTGCCGTTTCGATGGTGCCATGCCCGGAAATCATTACCACAGGAGTATCTGTAATTTTCATGATATGTTCCAAAACTTCCAACCCATCCATCCTCGGCATTTTAATATCCAAGAGGATTACATCGTATTTTTTGCTATTCACCAGCTTTAAGCCTTCAATGCCATCTTCCGCATCATCTACTTTGTAGCCCTCATTTTCAAGAATATCACGTAAGGTATTCCTGATACTTCGTTCATCGTCAATTACAAGTATTTTTGCCATGGTTTAATTTAATATCATTTACTTCGTGTCATTTACTTCGTGTCAATTGTCCGCCTGTGGCGAACGTCATTTGCTTCGCCGTCATTTACTTCGTGTTATTTATCCGCCTGTGGCGAACGTCATTTGCTTCGCCGTCATTTGCTTCGTGTTATTTATCCGCCTGTCGGCGGATGTCATTAATGGTCATTTGTTGTCATTTATAGTTTCCACTGCCCCCCCGCCAGCAGGTGAATCCGGGGTGTGCGGGTTGGTGTGGTCATTTATTGTCATTTATCATCCATAAACAAACTATTATCGAATGTCCATTATTTATCTTTTTATCACCACCTGGCCTCCAATTCCTTTTTCTGTTTTAATAATAAAATGATAAACACCCTGTGGTAAAAATGAAATGTCAATATTTTCAACAGTCTCAGATAAATTTTTTGATAATTCCAACCGGCCTTCATTTGAATAAATAAATAGTTGAACATGGGAATTGTTCAGGGTATTTCTTGAAAGGGATATTTGAACTATATCGATTGCCGGATTTGGAAAAACATCAAAGTCGAATTGGGCTAAATCTCCAAACCCTTGCGATTCGAACAAAGACCAAAAGTTTTCCTCTTTATAAATATTTTGCCACTTCAGGTTATAATCATCCCATTGAAAAAAGGCAAAGAAATTCCTGTTTCCGTTACTATCATAATCATAATTGTTGAGTGAGGAGTTTGACCACTGATTAAATCCAAAAGACCAAAATTCGTTGAGAATCTCAACAGGTTGTGATTGGCCGTTGTAGGTGTAGGTTTTTCGGGTTTTATTATACCATTCATAGCCATCCCAGAAATAATCGGTTATTTTTTCCAGGGTGAGATTGGGATAATAATAATAATCAGAAAAATCTTTGTACTCCCAACCTTTAATAAAATCGTTCCAATTGTATTCGTATTCTTCATCCAACAAGTCATCCTCATAAATATACTCCCACTTTTTATAATTCTGCCAGGTGCTGCCAATCCACAATTGGTCAATTTCTTCAGCAGGGAAAAGCTTGGAATTGTAGGTGTAGGATTTTTGTAAGCTATCTACCCAAAGCCCGTTTGTTGCATCCCATCGATAAACTTGCCTTATGGAATCGAGAATATTTTGATTGTAATAAATAACTTCGTAATACGCTCTTTGCCATAGTCCGCTAAGGGTATCCAAATATTTGTTGTAGGTGAGATGCAACAAATTCTGGTCGTTATAAATAAATTCGAAAAGCCGGCCACCCTCAAATTTGTGGCTTATTGGATTCCACTCTTTATACCAGCTCCGCAAGGGCTGCCCCTTGGAGTTAAAATGAATCGAATCGGCCAAACGCCATGAATTTGCCTGCTGATCGTAAACAGAACTCAACCATAATGTTCTTGTAGTGTTATTCACAAAATGCGCCTCATACCGCCTTTGCTCGTACCAGAATAGCCCGAGGGTATCGTATTCGTAATCGGAGGCTGAAAGCACATTGCCGGCATCGTTCAACTGTTTTACGCGGTAAACCCTGTTTTTGAACCAATTTTGCCCAACAGCATTGCCCAACGAATACCATGTTGAATCGGTAACAAAGTGATCTTTTGTTGAGTCTTGATTTTGTTGAGAGTCAGGATTCGGATATGCAGGCTGTGTAAAAGCTGCAATAGAAACAACGAAAAGCAGGACAAGTAATGTTGTGAAATATTTCATAAAAAAGTCAGCTTTGAGATGCGGCAAAGATAGACATATTTACGTCTGCCGACCTGATTACGGAGCGACTATGCCATCCGCAACAGAAGTCACACCGTGAATTATTTCCGGGAGCAGAGCAGGTTTTTAATAATAGAGCAGTACTGCCCGGGGCTATTCACGGTGTAACTCATATCGGGTGACCAGGAAAAGTCATCCGATGAATGATGTTTAACACCGATTTTCGCAGGCGCAATAGATGTACATAATTTAATCCTAATTTAGTGAGTCCAGATTATTTCCAATTTTTTATTGTCAAGCCATGGAACGGTGATTGGTTTTTGCAATTTGGCCAC
>Ga0307990_1000800_pt1 | contig 27140 bp, 26 predicted proteins | sample EllFjometagen129_FD_203168 | JGI IMG/M metagenome (GOLD analysis project Ga0307990, IMG submission 203168) | Marine microbial communities from Ellis Fjord, Antarctic Ocean - #129 | ecosystem: Environmental > Aquatic > Marine > Unclassified | place: Southern Ocean | collected 2014-10-08
TATTGAACTTTAAAACAGCAGAAGAGATGTTCATCGAGGAGTTAGCAGCATGAGGCTCTTTTTGGGATCCAATTCGGACACTTTGATTTACAGTCTGCCCCTTTTTATTTTGTGTTACTTGTGAATTTTGCGGTTGAAATTAGTCATGAATCCGTTACGCGAAAAAACCGAATATTTTCTAACCAAGGGATTCTTCTGTATCCTTCGCCTCTGTCCGTCCGTAGTAATTTATGGCCTCTGCAGAGGATTTGCCGCCCTCTTCTACACGCTAGGCCTCCGCCGCAGGAAGATGACCCTACAAAATATGCAACTGGCTCTACCCAACCTCTCAGCAAAAGAACGACAGCGAATGGCGAGAGCATCCTATGATCATTTCGGGCAGTTCATGGCCGAATCCGCCATGATTCTGGCCGGAAAAATCGATCGTGAAAAACTACAAAAAATGGTGGATGGAGAAGACATCTCCAAACTGCTCGAGCTGGAAAAGAGTACAGAAAAAGGAATTCTGTTCATCACCGGACATTTAGGAAATTTTGAGTTACTGGCGCACTACACCGGCACTCGACTCACCCGCACCGGACAGGTTGTCGCCCGCAAGGGAACGAATCAACGGGTCGATGACCGGATTGTAACCCCGATGCGCGAGTCCTTTGGCAATCGCGTAATCTACAAAGAACGCGCCCTGCCCCATGTGGCTCGAGCTCTGAAAAGGGGAGAACACGTCGGACTGCTCATCGACATCAAAAGCAACCACAAACAAGGCGTACCCGTTACTTTTTTCGACAACAAAACCTACGCCATCAAATCCTCCGCGTATCTGCAGATCAAGCTGACCCCAATCGTTGTCCCCGTCTCAATGGCTCGTATTGGACCCAAACGATACAAACTAATCGTAGGCGATCCAGTTCAATGGACGGATAACGGACAACCCATCGAGGAACAAATCTTAGAACTGACCCAGCTTCATCAAACAGCCCTAGAAAAGCTAATTCGACCCTACCCCGAACAGTGGCTTTGGATGCATAATCGCTTTAAACTCATGGACGCTCGAACCCGCCGGCGCCAAAAGCGGAAAGCGCTCCGCATCGCCGCAAAAGACGCCTAATGAAAAACTGGACACTCCATACAAATTGCCCCGAAGCCCGGATCGTTTTCCAAACCTTGGAAACCGTGTTTAAACTGAACGGGGAACAGATCACATGCGACCGGTTAAGCGACCTCATTTTTCTCAACGTCGGCGGAAAAAACTACTACGTCAAACGCTACACATTAGCCGGAAAAGGAATCCGCCGGTTTTTGGGACGCTCACGCCTGCGCGGCGAATGGGAAAACCTACTTCGCTTTAACACGTGGGGACTTCCGACCGCAAAACTGATTGCCTATGGCGCAGAGAAACACGGTCCCTTCTTTACACGTGGCGCACTGATCACCGAAGAGCTTCCCCGAACTCAGGATCTTGCGGAACTGGCAAAAGAAAACGACCCCCGCCTGCGCGATTCGAACTGGATCGGATCCATCTCCGAGCAACTAGCAAAAGCGACGCGCAAGATGCATGAGAACCGCTTTGCCCACGGCGACCTAAAATGGCGAAATATTCTGGTCGCCAAAGGCCCCAATCCGCAGATCCACCTCATCGACTGCCCTGACGGAAGACATTGGACTTGGCCGTTTCTGCAATATCGAAAAAATAAAGATCTGGCCTGTTTGGATAAAGTGGCAAAAAAGGTTCTTACACGCACACAGCGCCTGCGCTTCTTTCTGGATTACCTAGAACAGGATCATCTTTCCTCCGCAAGCCAGAAACAACTGCGTCACATTATCCGTTTCTTTGACGGTCGGGAATAAAAACAAGCCTTCGCGCCCCCTTTATAAAGGACAACCCAAGCCACGGCCTACCTTCGAAACAAACACTTAACCCGAATTTATTGATAAAACGTAATTCGCGCATAATATTTCTTTTTTGAAATGAGGTTTGGTATGAAAAAATATTTTACTCACGCTACTGATCGCGACTTTTTTTCAAAGTTAAAACTGGAAAGTTACACTGATTTTATAGATCTAAAAGGCGAAATTGTATCGAATCCTGGCAAACGCCCAGTGCAACGCATTATTCTTAAAGATCATGGAACCCACAAAATTTTCTTTTTAAAACAAACCTCGAGATTCTCACTGACCTCTTTATTAAAAAGGGTTCGAAAAGGAATCGGCCTCCATGGAGACGCTTATATTGAACAGGCTCAAATAAAGCGGTACGAAGACGCAGGCATCCCGGTAATGCGAGTTTCAGCCTGGGGAGAAACTAAAAAATTTGGATGGCCCTGCTCCGATTTTTTACTGGCGGCTGAAATAGAAGGGGAACGTTTGGATCGATTTATTCAACAATGCAGCGCAAAAGAAAAAGAAGAAGTTTTTTTACGTTATGGAGAACTGATAGCCCGCATGCATCAAAATGGGATCAGTGAAGTTACACGAATTCAGGACATCATCTGTACCCCGGGCGAAAACATTAAACTCACCGTTATTGACCGAGAACACGGGCTTCCTATAGCAAAAAAACTCTCTGACTCAGATCGCGTCCAAAGACTGGCACGCACCTATTTAAAAAACTTATCGGCCCTCAATGCTAAAAAACCGATGATCAAAGAATTGCAATTTTTGCTGAACGGTTACGCGACCCATCTGGCACAACCACTTCAAACCTTGGAACTCCAAGTCAAACAAGAGGTAAAAGATTTAATTGCTAAAAAAGACAAACTCAAAACCCATCAGTGGATTCTTTCCTCACCCGACTTTTAATTTACGGACCCCATCATGAAGAACATTGTTTTTTATTCAAAAATGTTTCAAGCCGTTCATCATCTCTCAGAAATTCAAAAACTGACGGGGGGAACTTTTGTTACAACTCGCGCCTCGACATTAAAAGCATTCAAAAAGCTCAACCCGGAACTGCGTGCTGCCAAATGCTCAAAAATTCCGGTTTCCCGGGGGAACCGAATCTTAAAGAATGCCGACCAGGTGATTACCGGCTCCATCTACGCAAGCACACTGACCAAACTGAACGCTTGGAAAGCCATGACCTTTCATGGGACTTACGTGTGGCTCACTCCGGAAGTTGTCAAAAATCTCACCGTATTCGACCACCTATTCCTGATTGGTCCCCGCATGAAACAAATGCTGGAGCGGCATCTTGACTCCGCATCGTTCACCTATGAGACATCGGGGTTCTTACCGTTCAGTTCTTATGAAGAACACCCAATATCATCAAAATATTTATTATTCAGCAACATATTCAAAAAACCCAATCTCCCCCTCATCATTTACGCCCCGACAAGCTGGAAAATCGGCTCTTTTAAAAACTGGGCCATCGACATAGCAACCGCAACACCAGAGGATTGCAACTTACTAATCCGGCCTCACCCACGCATCGCATTAAAAAAGGAAAAAAAAACCACCATATTACTAAACAAGCTGTCGGAACTAATAAGAAACAAAACAAATGTCGCGTTAGATTTAAATTATTTTAACGCATCAGACATTTATGCTCACGCAAATCTAATCATTTCAGACGCCAACTCCACCGCTGAAGAATCGCTGTTTTACGATTGCCCTCAGCTTCTAATCGAAACAGATAAATGCTCTAGAAAAACCATACTCAATAATGCAATCAGAGACGGCATTCATCACGACGACGCAGAACAAATTGCTCAAATATTTGATTTAGGTCCCATTCTTACCCATTCCGCCCCAAACAATATAGAAAAAATGATTCACACCGCACTTTCCGCAGAAAGCCATTATCATAATAATAGAAAAGAATATTTCAAATGGGTCTTTGGGGATATAAGAACAGAAGCCGCCGGAAAAGCAGCAATCACAATCAATGAACACAGATAATCTTTCACAACAAATTGCATTGCATTTTTCTTAGTTATGAAGGGGTTGTCCGATCGTCACAATAAAAAATCATCTAGCGATTGAATATCCGCAGTTTCAATCTAATGCATCCACCACAAATAAAAGAGCAGGTCATTCTAGCGATGGCGACAGCATAAATCCTTCGCAAACATGATAGGATTTCAGGAGAGAGGGACTAAGAAATAATTAGTATGAAATATCAGCTTTTTATCATAGAGGAGAGCGAATGATTATTTTCAAAACAGAGGGTTCTCACAAACTTGGGCTGGGACACATTTACCGCACAATGGCGCTAGCCGCTACACTTTCAAAGCAAGGAGAAGAAGTTTTATTTGCCACACTTAGCGACGACACTGCCGTAAACCTCCTCATCTCAAGAAAGTTCAAGATACACCGCTTTTCTTCGAACGAGGGTTTCTTTGATTATATTGCTAAAAATTCTCCTAAAACAATTGTGGTTGATCATATGGAAGTAGAAGAAAGTTACCTCTCAGCAATTAAAAAAAGCTCAAATGCACATGTTGTTATTTTTGGGAATACAGGTTCCGCCAACCATTTTGCAGATGTCGTAATAAATGCCATAATAGGTACTAATTTTTACAACACACGCAGTGTAAGTGAAAAAACTATATACCTGGAGGGTCCAAAATATCTTTTTTTAAGAAGTGAATTTGAAAATCTCCGCAATACATTTCAAAAAAAAGAATCAATCCAGAATATTCTCCTTATGTTTGGAGGAACCGATCAGGCTAATTTCAGCAACTTAGTTCTAAAAAGACTACTAAATGCTAATAGCAACTGGCATTTTAATTTAATTCTGGGAGCCGGATTTCTTTATAAAACAGATTTAAATACAATGCTTTCTGATTATTCATCGGACCGGGTTTCAATCCACACGAATATAAAAAATGTTTCAGAATTAATGAAATGCTCTGATTTTTTTTTAACATCACCGGGCACCAGCCTTTTCGAAGCATTATGCATTGGACTACCCTCTATTTCCTTTTATCAAAACGAGTCTCAAAAAAAAGTTTTCCGTAACTTTTTCACGTGCCGGACCTTCACAAAACAACTAAACCTCGATCAAGAGATAGAAAATATTTACAGCAACTATGATAGATACTACATTGCATTAAACCGACTTTCTGTAGGCACAGGGAGAAAAGAGATTTTAACCGCTATAACAGGCAGGAAATAAGGGGAATCAAATGGTTGTTGTCATCGGAGCATCCGGCTTTATCGGCACTTATTTAATTGATGAACTTCTAAAACATGGCTTCGCAATCTGCGGAACCGGAAGAGACAAAGAAGCAGTAGAATATTACAGAAAAAAAGGCATCGACTTAATTTCATTAGACATTTCAAAAGCTTCAGATTTTGACAAGCTCCCCACAAAAAACGTACAGGCAGTTGTTCTTTTAGCGGCACTCTTACCTGCAAACGTAAAAGATTACAACCCAGAAAAATATATTGACATAAATGTTACAGGAACACTTAATGTATTAGAATATTGCCGTAAAATAAAGGTAAAAAAACTAATTTCAACCACATCTTATGCAGATGTATTAAATAGCTGGCAAGTATCACCAGCAATAACCGAAGAGGAACCCCGTAATTTTCGCATGAACGATGATCACACCATGTATATCATTTCCAAGAATGCTGCTTCCGATTTGATTTATCATTACAATGCCTTTTACGGTATGCAAGGATCTGTCTTCCGATTACCTCCGGTTATTGGATGGGGACCTCATTCAATCATTTATGTAAACGGCAAGGTTTATAAATCAGGATTCCAGATTTTTTATGAAAAAGCAGTAAAAGGTGAAGAGATTGAGATTTTTGGCAACGCTCAAACCGCACGTGACATTGTTAGCGTTAAGGATGTAGCAAGAGCTTTCCGATTAGCTATTGAAAGCGACAAAGCATCCGGCCTATACAATATTACATCCGGCTATCCCCTGAGCCTTGACGAACAAGTAAAGACAACCATAGAAGTTTTTTCGCAAAAAACCAGACAATCACATATAAAATACTCTCCGGAAAAGCAAAACAACAGCACATCATATCTTTTTAACATCACAAAAGCTAAGTGCGATTTTTCGTATGAACCACAATATCTGCCGTTTAAAAAACTACTATTAGATTATCAGGAAGAAATTCATGCTGATCGCTTTCCATTTTTGACATTCGATAGAAGTAAAAAGGAGACAAGATAATGAAATGCGCTGTAATGCAGCCGACCTATTTTCCATGGCTCGGCTATTTTGATCTAATTAACAGTGTTGATTCTTTCGTACTTTATGACGATGTTCAGATGGAAAAAAGTAGCTGGCAATTACGAAACCGTATTAAAACATCACAGGGAGAACTTTTCATCTCTTTATGCAGAAAAAAAAATAAAGGTGGTAATCTGCAACAGATTAAGGATGTGAAACTAAACGATCAGGAACGCTGGCGCAGAAAACACATTAAAACTCTCCAAGCATCTTACGGTAAAGCTCCTTATTTTGACGAATGCTTCGATTTCATACACGGATTGATTGTAAATGATTTCTGCACTCTCGGTGAATTCAACTCCAACCTTATCATAAAAATAAGTGAAAAAATCGGTATCCAAACCAACTTTTTCATTTCGTCGGTCGACCTGCTTGATGTCAGCGGAATCCGAGATGAGCGCCTAGCAGGCATCTGCCGGAAACTTGATTGCGACACCTATGTTTCACCACAAGGATCATCAATTTATCTTGAATCAGAAACTCCCGGCGGGAAAATTGTTCAAAGTAACATTGAACTGCATTATTTTAACTACGAACATCCGGTTTATTCGCAACAGGGAACAGGGTTCATCCCTTATATGTCAATTTTGGATTTACTTTTCAATGTGGGCTTTGACCAATCACTCGCGGTGATTCGGCAAGGTCACAAAAAACCATTTACCTGCGAAGAATTCCGAGCAATACATCTTGAAACGTGAAAAAATGATTAAAATTGAAAACCACAAAATTGGAATCGGGCACCCCGCCTTTATAATTGCAGAACTTTCAGCCAATCATTGCGGAAGCCTTCGAATTGCGAAGAAAACAATTCGTTCAATGGCGGAAAACGGCGCAAATGCCGTAAAGCTACAAACCTTTACCCCCGACACCATTACAATCGATGCTGACACCCCATATTTTCGAATCAAAAAAGGTCCATGGAAAGGCCGATGTTTATATGATGTTTATAAGGAAGGAATGACCCCCTGGGAATGGCACAAAGAACTGAAGGAAATAGCAGAAGAAGAAGGATTGATTTTTCTTGCATCCCCTTTTGATCTAACAGCGGTTGACTTTTTAAATTCACTAGGAGTTGCCGCGTTCAAAATTGCTTCCCCAGAAATTACTGATATTCCACTCATTGAAAAATGCGCTCAAACGGACACCCCTGTTATTTTTTCAAGTGGAATTGCCACATTAAATGATATTGAGCTCGCCATTTCAACTTGTCGTAAAAATAATAACGACCAAATAGCACTTCTCAAATGCACAACGGCTTATCCAACTCCCTTTGAAGAAATGAATCTTGCCTCTTTAAAATATTTGCAAGACCATTTTCGTATTGTTACCGGAATTTCCGATCACTCACTGGGGTCAACAGCCGCAATTACCGCTGTCGCCCTCGGCGCAAATATTATCGAAAAACATTTTATTTTAAGCCGCACACTCAACAGTGTGGACGCAATATTTTCGATGGAACCCCATGAATTTCGATCGATGGTTGATGATGTACGCAATGCCGAAAGCGCATTAGGAAACGGGACATATACCTTAACCACCGCGATGCAGGATAAAAGGCGCTTTATTGCACGCTCTCTTTTCGTCACGAAAGATATTCTCACCGGAGGAAAACTTACTGCACAAAATATCCGTAGCGTTCGTCCTGGGAACGGTATCCACCCCAAGCACCTTCATTCCATCTTAGGTCATCACGCAAAACATGCCCTTAGCAAGGGCACACCGCTCCAATGGGAGGACATTAGCTGACAGCCAGAAAGACGCAAGAACATCGGGCCAGCTCTCTTAACAAGAATGCGCAAATATAAACTGATTAAGCCGGATTCTCCGCTGCTTTCCGTATGTGTCTTTTCCATCCCCCACCCAACCGGGGCCGCGTATGCCGTTGGTCTTACACACCTTCTAGCCGCCCGGCACCGCTGGTACCATACTCATAGCCTGCAGGCCATACAGAACATCCCTACGTTCAAATGCGCAACTAAATCCTGCCTGGGGAGGGCGGGTTATTAAATGGCACTGGCCTCTAACCTCCAATCAATGTTTACATCGACTAACGCCATATCAAAATGAGTTGCGCCGCTGAGGGATCAACCACAGACATGCCTCCAACTCATTTAAAACGAGGAAAAAGCGCACCACCGAAACAGACTACAGTCAAAAAATATCACTGATTAGAAAAAACAGGGGCCTCGGTATCTAACAACTACCCTCAGCCTGTAAAAATTTGTATTTTTTTTCAGCCATTCGCCAATCCTCTTCAGTATCAATATCCTGAGCAAGCATTGCAGACACCTCGAATCCAACCCTTTTTTCATTTTCAAAACCCAGATTCAAATTGATCCAATAGAATTGCCCGGCATCATGAAAAGCAGCCTCCAGATCTTGAGAACGTGTAATCTCATATTCAGGCGAAAAAAGTTCTACTCGATTTCCTATCATCCGGAAGGCCCGTTGTATTGGATACGAGAAACGGATTACCGGCCGACTGGAAGCTGCATCATTTTCAATTAAGATTTCATACCCCCGCTTGATATTTTCCACGGTAAGAAACGGCGCTGTCGGCAAAATACAACAAGCATATTTAAATGACCGCTCTTGTTTTAAATATGAATTTTGGACCTCATCAACAACATCTACCAAAGTTGCATAATCATCAGCCGCTTTTTCAGCGCGGAGAAAAGGAACGGTTGCACCGTTTTCTTTTGCTATTGCGGCAATCTCATCATCTTCAGTTGAAACCATTACCTCAGAAAATAGACCGCTTTTAAGCGCCACATCAATAGAATAAGCAATTATCGGTTTTCCGCAGAAATCACGTATGTTTTTGCGGGGGATACGTTTACTCCCCCCCCGTGCGGGGATAATACACACATTCATTTGCACAATCCTTTCACTGCCGCAATCACCTGTTCAATCTGCTCATCTGTCATGGAAGGGAAAAGCGGAAGGGAAAGACACTGTTCATAGTACGCTTCAGCCGCAGGGCAGTCACCCCGCCCATAACCATATTTATTTTGATAATACGGCTGCATATGCACAGGTATATAATGGACCTGCGTCCCCACACCAGCCTCCCTCAATTCTGCCATAACTTCAGCCCGGCTTTTTCCAATGCCTGAAAAGTCGATCTGCACCACATACAAATGCCACGCGACGCGTGTCAGATTAAAGTTTCCATCATCCTGAATCTGCGGACACGTCAGCCAATCCACTTTTGAAAAAGCATTATTGTATCGCTCGGTGATCACCTGTCGCCGCTCAACAAACCCATCCAGCTTCTTCAGCTGAGATCGCCCCAGCGCACATTGAATATCAGTAATCCGATAATTGAACCCCAACTCCGGCATTTCATAGTACCAAGGTTCCTCCGGTCGATTTTTGACCATTCCGTGACTTCTCAATAAACGACACCGTTCAGCAAGCTCGTCATCATCGGTCGCAATCGCTCCGCCTTCCCCTGTCGTCATAGTTTTTACTGGATGAAAACTGAAGGTAGTCATATCGGCCCACGGATGCCCGCCCACCAAATACTCTTTCCCTTCAAACACAAAGCCTCCCCCTATGGCATGGGAGGCATCTTCGATAACGACCGCCCCATGTTCGCGAGCAATGCCAGCAATTTTCGGCATGTTACAGGGGCGTCCCGCGAAATCAACCGCCACCACCGCTTTGGTCCCATCCGTCCAGTTCTGCTCTAACAAAACCGGATCAAGGTTATAACTTGCCGGGTCGATATCCGAAAACACAGCCTGCGCCCCGACATATTCAGCACAGTTAGCCGAAGCAAGAAATGTGTTCGGGGTGGTGATCACACGATCTCCTCTCCCAACCTTCGCAGCAAGCATTGCCACATGCAAAGCCGCTGTACCATTCGCAACCGCAATGACATGCTTTGCCCCGCAATATTTTCCCAGAGCCTGCTCAAAAGCAGCAACCTTGGGCCCGCAAGTCAACCAGTCGCCTTGCAACACATCGACAACAGCCTGAACATCCACCGCGTCCAGTGACTGTCGTCCGTATGATATCATCTTCATATTTATTCCTCTAAAGGGTCGGGACTACAAATTCTTTAATCTTTTCACGCAACGTTTCAACCGTATCCCACTCATTATTATCACCGGAGTTGTACGAAAACCCTTCGGGCACCTTCGTTCCGTCATGATGTTTCAGATAATCTACTTCGGCATACTTAAAGGAGACCGACGGCAAAATTGCGTAATAAGGGCCAATATCTATTGTGCTAAGCGAATCGGTCGAAGTAATCATCTCCTCATGAAGTTTTTCACCGGGGCGAATACCGACCACCGTGGTTTCACATTCTGGAGCAATTGCCGTAGCCACATCAAGAATTCGGTAAGAAGGAATTTTGGGAATAAAAATCTCGCCCCCCAAATGGTGACGCATGGCGTACAACACCAACGCAGCGCCCTCTTCGAGAGAAATATTGAAGCGGGTCATTTTTTCATCCGTAATCGGCAACACGCCCTCTTTGCGCTTTTCCATAAAGAACGGGATAACCGATCCGCGCGAGCCCATCACATTCCCGTAACGCACCACACTGAATTTAATATCATGCTTCCCCGCAATATTGTTAGCCGCACAGAAGAGCTTGTCCGAAACCAGCTTCGTTGCGCCATACAAATTGATCGGCGCGCATGCTTTGTCCGTAGAAAGAGCAACAACGCCCTTCACCTCTGTATCTAGACACGCATCGATTACATTCTGTGCGCCATCGACATTGGTCTTAATACACTCCCCGGGATTATACTCTGCAGTATCCACTTGCTTCACAGCCGCAGCATGAATCACATAATCGACCCCAGCCATTGCACGTTTGAGACGTGCGCCATCACGGACATCCCCAATAAAAAAGCGAAGTCGTTTTTGATCATCAGTCGAAAAAAGCGAACGCATTTGGAACTGCTTAAATTCATCACGACTGTAGACCACCACAATCGAATCCGTTGTTGTGTCGAGCAAAACACGGGTTAATTTTTTTCCGAGCGACCCGGTTCCTCCCGTAATTAAAATTCGAGAATCATTCAAAAATTCAAAACAATCCTGCTGCATTATACATCCCCTTAAACTACTTATTTTTAATATCCTTGACTAACCGATCTCTTACCGAAAAAGGTTTCTTTTGAAAAATAAAACCCTGTGCCCTTAAGCTTAAAAGCATCCGTTTTGAACTGAAGATAAATTCTGAGTTCGAACTAGTAGATATAACACAAATCTCCAACAGAACTAAGAATTTCCACAAAAACACACCCCGCCCCCACGAACGGTATTCGAAAACTGTATTTTCATCCCCCGCAGCTACGGGATTCAATCCGCAGCAACTTAAAACGTTTCCGTCAACAGAACCTTTCAGACACACGCATCCCTCGCGGGTCATCCGTCACCCAGCCCAACAATTCAGCATAAAAAATATCATATTTTCATTAATTCACTAGAGTTTGTTATCTTTTTTCCACTCGTTGCCTTCGCCTATTTGGCGCTCCCTCACAAATGGCCTCGAAGTGGATGGCCTATGCCCTGCTCGAGGCCGAACGAGGGTTCCGGCGAGTCACTGGATATGCAGCGCTGCCAAAACCAGCAGAAATCTTGCAGAGTTTTTCTCCCCCTCCTCCAAAGGAGGGGGAGAAGGCTTCGCCTTCCACTCTTGACCAAGAGTCCTCAACCGACTACAAACTCTAACCAATGAATCGGAGACTACACCTTCAGTTTTAACAACGTAAAATACACCCCCGCATATTTTCCACAACGAACATCTGCTTATAACCCATCACAGAAGCCCCCAATAACCAACACACCTATATCTGGCTTATGTCTAAACTCAAATCTATCTACAAACGATTTTCTTCCGCACTACGCGGAATCGACCTTCCGATCGACTGTATGGTGTGCAAAGGATTTGCGGCTCCGGAACAGACCAACCACTACAGGTTTCTGGAAGAATATGAACACGACAAAGACACCTTTGATCCAGAGTCCACTGAATATTTTCAATCCATCATCACGGACTCCAGAGGAGATCTCAGCGAATTCTACCTGCTTCCAGACAACCTGGACATCCAACCGGTCTGGTGGATTATGCCCTGGGGACAAAAAGTAAGAGCTCCCAAACAGCGGGCCTCATCAGAACGAAGAATTCAAGCAACGGCCCATGTTCAAAAGTTGATTGGAATTTACGAGTCGATCAAAAAGAACGGCTATTCTCCATGGAAAGGCGGGGCGATGTCGGGATACATACTCGAACATCCCGATAAAGGAAGCGTGTTCAACTATATCGACGGCCACCACCGACTCGCCGCCTTGTCCTTCCTCAAAAACAACAACCTCTGTAATACAACCCGAATACGAGTTTTACCCATTGCGACCATCAATAGAAACGATCTATTAGAATACCCTTCCTGTCAGAAGGGTATTCAAGCCGGACATTTCACCAAAAAAGATGCCTTACTATTATTCGATAATGCTTTCAATGCCCTCGCTAAACGCGAGGTAATGAAGAATTCCTAAATCAGCACACGGGGATTCACATCATGACCGGGAACCGAAGCCCTCGGGATTGCCGGACTGCCAGCGCCAAGAATCGAGCATCATCCGATCCAAATCCAATTTCGCAGTCCATCCAAGTTCTGCGGCGGCCTTGGCGGGGTCCGCGTAACAAGTGGCAATATCCCCGGCTCGGCGCGCAACCACCTGATAAGGAACTGGTTTACCAGAAGCCTTTTCGAAGGCCTTCACCATATCCAGAACCGAATAGCCCGTTCCGGTTCCCAAATTCCACACACAAGCCCCAAATTGATTCGAAATTTTCTCCAGCGCCTTCAAATGGCCTTTAGCCAAATCCACCACGTGAATATAATCTCTGACCCCGGTTCCATCGGGAGTCGGCCAATCATCTCCAAACACAGAAAGCTGCGCCAAGCGCCCTACCGCGACCTGAGCGATGAACGGAATCAGATTATTCGGGATACCGTTTGGATCTTCACCGATCAGACCGCTTTCGTGAGCCCCGACCGGATTGAAATAGCGCAGCAAAGCAATGCTCCAGCGGCTGTCTGCGGCCGCCATATCCTGACAGATCTCTTCATTCATCCATTTTGTCTGCCCGTAGGGATTCGTTGTCTTTCCGGCCGGTGTTTCCTCAGAAATGGGAATTTCTACGGGGTCGCCATAGACAGTTGCCGAGGAACTAAACACCAGCTTAAAAAAGCCCGCCCTCGCCATTTCCTGATAGAGCGTCACACTGCCGCCAACATTGTTTTCATAATAATCCAACGGCTTTTGGACACTCTCGCCCACCGCCTTCAATCCAGCGAAATGGATCACCGCATCAAATGAATCCGCCGCAAATAAACGCTGAAGCAGTTCTGCATCGCGGACATCTCCTTCGACAAACTCGGGGCGCTTCCCACAGATCGTCTCGATCCGATCGAGAACAACCCGAGAGCTGTTTGACAAATTATCCAGGATCAATACCTCATGCCCGACAGTTAACAGTTCCACCACTGTATGCGACCCAATATAACCAACTCCACCTGTAACAAAAATTTTCACATCAACTCCCTTTCGTGTTTTACACACATAACCGATCTATAATCCGATTCGCAGAAATCACCCCTTGGGGTTTCGCGTCTCTTTTTCATACAAACGTCGGGCCGTACGCTCGACCTCTTTCCAAAACGATCCCCTAAACCGAAAAGCATCCCTTAATGACGAGCCGGAATAAACTTTAATAAACCGAAAAAAGTCCCGTTGTGTAAGCCCAATATCCATCGCCGAAAAATACAGTCCCGCGACATCTTTGACCACCCAGCGGCGCGGCGTCGTCCGCCGCAACTGGGCCCGGTGCAGATCGATCAGCGAGGCCCTGATGCCCCTTTTCCAATCCTTGGAAAACTGATTGGGTGCAGGCTCAGCCTGCTTCCAATCCTTGGAAACATCGAATAGAAAATGACACAGATAGTAGTCGCGATGGTTCACTCCGTTTTCATGCAGCGTGCGGCTTGCAACGGCCAGATAATCAATGAGTGTCTTTTTTAATTCAAAGGCCGGTGGATGCTGTTTCCAGTCGCGACAATAGTCCTCCAAGCTGACGGTATTTTGTAAATCTTCCGTAATGATAAACGATTCGATTTTAGCCGGATTATGACCGCGCTCGCCGAAGGCGGCGGGCGTCATCGTATCAACGCCCAGTGCTTCGAGCCGGCGGATCGCCTCGTATTCATTGCGGGCGCTCAGCACCGGTCGTTTGAGCTGTAGCAGATTTTTGATAATTTCGCGCCAGCCAATCCCGTGATGGATTTTGGCGAAATAGCTTTTCCCGTTAAGCTCAAAGCGAAAGGTCTGCCGCGACTTCACCGAGCGAAAAATCTCCCCCTCCAGGCGAAACGCTTCTACAAACGGGTCTTTGCCCGCCCAGGCTTTTTCAAAATCTGAATCCAGAACAATCATTTTTTCACCGTTTTCAAAATAATATCTGCCGCCCGTTCGTGCATACTGTACAGGTCGGTCGCTTGAGCATACGCCAGAGCGTTTTTTCCAAACCTTGGAAGTTGCCCACCAGTCAACATCTGTTCGAGCTGACGGTTGAAGATTTCCTGCTCAAACGGCTCGGGGACAACCCCCCCGCAGTCCGCTTTCAAAATATGCCCGCTGTATCCGCACGCCCCGCTACAAATCACCGGCAAACCTGCCACGACCGCCTCCAGCAACGTCGTCCCTGTATTCTCATTATAAGCCGGATGCACCATCAAATCCGCCCCCAACAAAATCTGAGGAATATCACTGCGCCCACCCGTAAACACAACGCGCTCGGCAACGCCCAGCTTGCGCGCAAGCCGCTCGAACCGCTGCTTGCGATCCGCACCGACCACCCAAAAACAAATCTTCTCGCGAACGGCCTCCGGCAGAGCCGCAATGGCCCGAATCGATCGATCCACGCCTTTCGTAATGAAGCCGGACCCGATTTGAACGATCCACTGTTCGGAATCTCCGAACCCATTCTCTTTTCGAAACGCCGCACGCACCGCCGCAGCATTCTGCGGGGCAATCCGGTCTTTGGAAATATTAGGCGGAAGAAAATGCATCCGCGCTGGCTGAGTCCCGTAGTGTTTGACGAAGAAGGGAGTCTGCGCCTGTGAAATCATCAAAATTTCTGTTTTCGATTTTGCACCAAACACGGCCTGTTCAAACTTTTTATAAAGCCGATAACGCGCACCCAGCCGGTAAAGCGGGCCGCGCTGCGTCAAAGATTTCTCCTGATAACAGGCATCCGCCGCGTAATAAATGTCCAGTCCCGGCATTTTGTTGAACCCGACGGTTCCAAGGGTTGGAAAATTCTGAAACTCTTTTTCCACCCATTGGAAAAACTTTTGGACCCGGCGATGATTACTCCAGGCCTTCACGGGAACAATCCGCACATCAAATCCCTCAGGAACCGAGCCCTCCCACGACAGCGTATAAACACGGACTGAAGCGCCGCGTTGCTGACATTCCAGTGCAATGCGCAAAAAATCGCGTTGCAATCCGCCATGCGGAAAATATTTAAACAGGCAAAAAGCAATTGCAGACTTCATACACACTCCACCGGAATCGATCCCTTTTTTTCCCACGAGCTCATCCCCACAAGAAGAACCAGAAACAAATGCCCCAGATCTTCCAAAACCTCGCCAGCCAGTTTGCCAACTTTATCCATATATTTAGCATCCGTCCACCACTGCTGATCGAAGGTGACGGCCACCGCGTACGAGAAAAAGATCAACGCCAACAGAGTGATCGTCCTTCGATTCAACAATGCTTTTTCTATCGACGTATACTTCCAGCATCCGATCACGGCCCACACAAATAACCCGACATAAACCCCTGCGGACATCCACTCCCAATGGATTTCACGAAACCACACAATCAAAGCCAACCCGCTCAGCCAGAAAGAAAACGTGGATCCTTTCGTCATCGCGACTCGAAGAAGAGCAATTCCGAACGCCCCGCCCGTCAAAATCAGCGCTAGCGATTCCAACACCCGCTTATGCGCATCCCACCATTGTGAATAATCCGGAGGCATCTGATTTAAAACCACAAGGAACGCAGTTAGGACGACCCCAACCGGCAACACAAACCACGCAAACGAAACTCGTTTAGCCGATGTTAACAGAATCCTCCAAACATGAGCCCTCACCCGATTCAACTGCTCCATCTTGAAATCATCCTTTCACGGACGCACTCCCGCGCAATCCGCCTACTTTATCAAAACGATAAGCTTGTTAAGCTAAAGGGAAACCCTGCCCGACGCAAGCGCAGGCTTCTCCCTTGCAATCACGTTCCATTTCATACAAATTTATTCGATATGAACTCCACCGACGAGCCCTCTAAGAATAGAGAACAAATCACCGCCCCGCTACACACCGCCCGCTCTCTTTTTCTGGCAGGACGGACGCCCCCTCTTCCCTTTTCCGTTAAATTAGCCAACGGCCAGACAGCAACGATGACACGGCTGTTACGGGTTCTGCCCGGCAAACGCATCACTGGACAAGGGATCCTCGAAAAAACCACCGTCCTCGTTAAACTCTTCATTGGATCCGGAAGTGCTCGGCACTCTCGAAGAGAATTCGCCGGAATCACAGCCTTACACAAAGCTAAACTTCCCACGCCCCGTCTAATTACGTCATCCCCCATTGCCGGTAATGGCCACGCCATCATTACCGAGTTTCTGTCCCCCTCCGAAACGCTAGAATCCCCCAATGACTTCATCCTTCAAGACGCACCCCGCTTAATTCCGGTGTTTCAGTTGCTAGGGCGGTTGCACGCAGCGGGCTTACAACATAACGACCTGCATCTGGGAAACTTCCTCCACCACAACGGGAACGTGTTCATGATTGATGGGGATACCATTCGCCCGACACCTCGAGAAAAACCCTTGATGGGGAGAAAAGCACTACTCAACCTAGCCACCCTGCTTGCAAACCAACCCAAAGAACAAGCCCCGCTGATCGAAGCCTATCGACGGGGAAACCCGACATGCGATGTCCCACAGGATCTCATTCAAAAAATGGTTCAAAAAAAATGTGCCCGCGAAACGAATCGTTTTCTTAGAAAAAGCGTTCGGGACTGCACGCAGTTTACAGTCGCCCGCACTACCCACCGCTATTCATGTGTCCTGCGCACCCAAAAAGAGGAACTCGCCGTTCTCTTAGCAGACCCCGACACCGCAACGGAAACCGGACATCGATTAAAAGACGGCGATAGCAGCACCGTTTCACGGATCGATCTCCCCGACAGATCCGTGGTCATTAAACGTTATAATTTACCGACCCAACGCTATGCGTTTTCCCGGCTCTGGCGTCCCAGTCGAGCCTGGAACTCATGGAAAGAAGGTCTCCGCCTCCAGCGCCTCGGTATTCAAACCCCGCACCCGCTGGCCCTGATTGAAAAGCGGTTTGGGCCGTTGCGCCGCACCGCGTGGATCATCAATGAATTCTGCCCGGGGATCCCGCTTCTAGATACACTGAATCCGGACCAGGCACCTTCCCCGGAAGAAGCCTCTGCCATCCTGCATCTCTTCAACACGCTGCACGACGAACAGGTCAGCCACGGAGACTTCAAAGCAACCAATTTACTCTGGCAGGCCGGGCAATTGTCGGTCATTGATCTGGATGCGATGAAAAGACATCGCTTTCAATGGACGCACCGGCGTGCCTGGAAAAAAGATCGGGCGCGTTTCCTGCGCAACTGGCCAAAAGATGTCCCCCTGTACCAATGGCTGGACACCCATTTACCGAAATAACGACTCTTTCCCCGTGTATTGCTGGAACAGATTGGCTATTCCGATCTTCAAACGCTCCGATGAATGGTCAGCCAAATAGCCGTTCGTAAACTCCGCCTGCCCCGCCGCTGTGAGAATGTTGACATCCTCCGGATACCGGAGCAAATGAACGAAATTCCGCAACCGGGTGCTTCCCTGTAGCGGCCAAGCAAAAATCTTCATATCCGAAATATCAATCAATCCAAAATCCCCGTTTGGGCAGAGAAGTACATTGCCCAGATGAAGGGAATGAAAATGAACTCCCCGCTGGTGCAATAAAGCGATAAATCCGCCCAGACGACCCGCTAACGCACCATCGAAGTCGCCGTCAGCCGCCACCTGCCGCAACGTGCGGCCTGCGAGCGGGCGGTAAATCACTCCGGTACGTTTTAAGTGCGGAATGCGAACGGTCTCAATCACATCGACCGTTGGAATGTTCCTGCGCTGCAGCGAATCCGCATGGAGCGAAAATCGAAGCCATTCCGGATAAATTCGGCGGGAGGAAATCCGCCGCCGATACCAGAAGGTTTTTAAGAAGTTACCCTCCGGCAATCGAACCACTTTGATCCCGTATCGATCCTTCTCAATCACCTCCGACTTCGCTAAAAGCTCGTCGTATTCATTTTCTAAAAGAGTTCTCATAGGCTTATTCAATGAACTGGCGGTCATAGAGGCTTTTGTAGAGGTCGTCCTTTTCATAAAGCTCCGAGTGTGTGCCCGTATTTCGGAGAACCCCGGCATCAAAAACCATGATGCGGTCGGCCAATTTGATGGTGCTAAACCGATGAGCAATAATGAATACCGTCCGGCCTCTCACCAGTTCAACCAATGCGTGCTGAACCATCTCCTCGCTTTCTGAGTCGAGTGCCGAGGTAGCCTCGTCCAACACCAACACAGGTGCGTTCCGGAGAAAAGCGCGTGCGATGGCGATGCGCTGTTTTTGTCCACCGGAAAGGCGCGCACCCCGCTCACCAACCATGGTGTCGTAGCCTTCATCAAACACCAAAATAAAGTCGTGTGCAAAAGCGTTTTTGGCCGCCTCTTCAACCTCCGCATCCGTGGCATCCAACCGTCCGAGACGAATGTTATTTCCGATTGTATCGTTAAACAAAACCGTGTCCTGCGACACAATCGAGATGTGAGTTCTCAAATCAATCTTACAGAAAGAACGGAGGTCGGTTCCGCCGATGCGAATCGCCCCGCCGATTACGTCATAGAACCGGGGGATCAGGTTCACAAAGGTAGATTTTCCGGCCCCGCTCGGCCCGACGAGAGCGACCACCGTCCCCGCAGGAATCTGCGCATTCACGTTACGCAAAACGGGGACTCCAGCTTCATATTCAAATGTGACATCAGCAAACTCGATATCCGACTGCGTGATATCAAACGGAACGGGATGTTCCGCATCCGGAACCGAATCAGGCATCTGCATCACCTGCTCAATACGTTCCACCGATGCCTCACCCTGCTTGATCTGAGTATGAATACTTCCCATCTTTTTAACCGGTCCATAGGTAAAATATAAAGCAGCCAACAATGGAAGCATGTCCTCAAGTGCAATCTGATGCTTCGCGGAATACCACACACCCCCTGCCACAGAAACGGTCGCAACCAACTCAATTAATTGAGGTAGCATCTTAGAATATTTCGTTTTCTTGAGCTGAAATTTTGCGATCACTTTCATGCGTTCTGCAAACTTCAACGTCTCGAGTTCCTGCAGATTGAAAGCTCGAACTTCGCGAACCGCGCCTAGATTTTCATTCAATGCCGTCGAGAGGTCTCCCGAGCCCGCCTGAAGCTTCTTCGCCCGCGCCTTCATTCGCTTTCCGAGAATGCGGATAGGGATTGCACACAGCGGAACAACCGCCAATGCCATTAAAATGAAGGCCGCCTCCTTGCGTTGCATGGAAATATAAACCAAGGCCCCAATCGCCGCGAGAAACTGAACGGGCTGGCTCACCACATCCACAACGGTACCCGTAACCACATTTTGAACTGATGATGCGTCTCCGACCACACGAGCCATCAAATCCCCAATGCGCATTTTTCCGAAGAACCCAAGCGGAAGATCTTGTAACTTTCGATACAGTCGTCGCTGAATTTCGATCAAAACGTGAACTCCGCAATACTTTCCTAAATATTCCTTAAAATATTCACTGCTTCCTCGAACCAGTCCGACCACAGGAAAGAGCACCACCACTCCTGTTAAAACAAGCCCATCTGGAACCCCGTCTGCAAAAACCTTTGGCAACAGCTTAAAAAGAAGAATTGGGATTCCCGCACCATTGGTCACAGAGTTGATGACCCCAAAAATCACAGCACCCAAAAATGATTTTTTCACGGGGCCAAGCATCGCGAAGTAGGGAGAAAATGTACGCACCAGACCCGGTGCTTTTGCTTTTTTATTTTTCATAAGTGTCAGTTTATATCACGGAATAAGTTACCGCTCCAAGCCTTTCAGCCCATCGGATCAGCGGCGGAAAGGAGCGTTTGAGCTGCCTCAAAAACCTCATCAGGCCGGATTGCGGCGAGAGCGCGAACCGCTTCTTCAGAGGCTCTCTTGATGTCTCGGTTTTGCAAATCACTTTTCTGCAGAACGATGCTTTTACCGAGCGGACCCGTTTTCCCAGGATCCGTAACTCCAAAAACACCCACAACTGGCGTTCCAACGGCAGTTGCCAAATGCATGCCCCCGCTATCGTTCGACACCACACAATCGCTACTCTTCAATAGCGCCGCCCACTCGGAAACCGTTGTCTGACCAGCCAAACTAACAACCCCGCTATCGGCCCCTGCAGCAATCTCTTCGCACACGGCGGCGTCGTCCGGCCCGCCGCCCAACAGAACTTGAGCCCCCAGATCCTTATGCAGCCGTTTTGCCAACATCATAAAATGTTCGGCAGGCCAGCGCTTCGAGGGACCGCGCGCCGCACCCGGCAAAAGCGTAATGATAGGACTCTTGGAATTTCCAAACAAACACGGTCCATGCGATGCGAAGCACTGTGCCGCAACGCAGTTGCTTTCCAAAGTTTGGAAACTTTCTGGCGGCACATCCAATTGCGGTGCGGGCAGCTCGCCCTGCACACCGAGAATTGCCGCCGCTTCGAATTGTTGATGGCCTTCCGTCCGAGGAACGATCCGTGTCAGCATCCCTCCGCGCCACTGTCCGCTGAAGCCAATCCGTTCAGGCACACCGGCAAGGAACGGAACCAGTGCAGAGCGAAATGAATTGGGGAAACTAAACGCACAGTCAAAATTCTTTTGACGGAGTTTTCCAACCATTGGAAACAGTTGAGCTGTTTTTTCCAAGGGTTGGAAAAAATTAACCGCCGGATGCATCTGCCAGAGAGCCAGAACCAACGGCCGGGCCAAAACGGTAATTTCCGCCTCCGGATGTTCCTGCCGAAATCGTTGCAGCGCAGGCATGCTCATGACCGCATCGCCGATCCAATTGGTACTGATGATCAAGATGGATTTGCCGTTCATGGTCGATTACTCAAAAAGATCATTTTCTATCCGCTCGCAGAGGCAGTGATAAACTACCATGCCGACTTCCTGAACGTGAGGGGTAAACGTACTTGGAATATCAATCAGCACATCGGAAAGTTCTGCAAGCTCGCCGCCGCCCTGTCCGGTCATGGCAATCGTTTTGACACCAATCGTTTTGGCGGCCATGAACGCTTCGATCACGTTTTTTGAGTTGCCGGAGGTAGAAAACCCAAAGGCCACATCGCCCGCCGTTGCATTGGCCAGTAGCTGCCGGGAAAAGATTTCTTTATAACCGTAATCGTTGGCGATGCAGGTGATAGTGGACGCATCGCACACTAACGCCTGTGCCTTGAGAGGACGACGCTCTCGGAGAAAACGTCCATTCAACTCACCCGTCATATGTTGCGCGTCCGCGGCTGACCCGCCATTGCCAAATAGAAAAACACCGTGTTCTTTTCGATAAGCATCCACGATGAGTTCCGCCGCATATTCAATGGATTCGGCGCAATGCGCCAGCGTATCGCGCAGAACCTCCTCCGCTTCGCCAAACCGTTTCTCTAAAATTTTCTTCATGATTTTCTCCGGTTTAAAATTCATCAGGAATCAGCGTAGCCGTTCCCAGCTTCTGCACTGCAAGGGATGCGGCATAGTTGGCAAACTCCGCGGCATCGATGAGAGCCAGACCACAAACTAGTCCCAATGTCAGGCACGCACGCACCGTATCGCCGCATCCGCAGGGATCGACAGCTGTAACATTGCAACCGGGAACATGAGCGGCTCCGTGGCCGTCATAAACGAGAATGCCCTCCGCGCCGAGAGTGACCACGACTTGTTCTGAATTCAAAATATCGTGAATTGCCTTGAGAGAGCTTTCCGGCTGAGAAGGATCAAACCCTTCCGAAATTTCGCGAGCCTCTTTCAGGTTCGGCGAGACAACCGTTGCCCCGGAAAATATCGATGCGTTCGCCGGCTTAAGATCGACAACGACCGGGATGGCACGCTCACGGCAGAGCGCAATCATTGCCTGCGCGTTTTCTGCGGTGAAGAAACCTTTGTTGTAATCGCTCAAAATCACCGCATCAACATGATCTAGAATTCGCTCAAATTCTTTTGTAATCTGGGACGAGAGTTGTGCAGAAACGTTGTGCATTTGCTCGTCGTCACGCCGGAGCAGGTAGTGGTCGTCGATATAGAGACGGGTTTTCACTGGGGTCGGACGCGAAAGGTCTTCGAGCAGGCAGCTCCGGATGCCGGATGCATCGCAGATGCGCCGCACCTCTAACGCGTTACCATCATCGCCGCAAATGGAGAGCAGTGTAGTTTCCACGCCAAGCGACGCCAAATTGGCTGCGACGTTGCCCGCACCGCCGAGCATGCGCTCAATACGGTGCGATGTATAAACTCGCTTGTCTGGACTTTCCGGCGATGGGCGGCTCTGTTCGGTATAGCAGAAGTCATACGCATCCAGCACCGCATCCCCCACGACGAGAACCCGGCTGGCGGCCGCTTTTTCCAGAATGGTTTCGTAGTTTTTCATGCCATTAAATCCGTACAGACATAATCACGAATACCATTTTCCAATGTTTGGAAAGTTGCCGGATAACCCGCCGCGCGAATTTTATCCATGACCGCACAGGTGTAATACTGATACTTACCGCGCAGATGTTCCGGCATATCGATAAATTCAATGTTCGGTTCAATCCCCATGGCAGTAAATACGGCGGTGACCAAATCGACCCAGGTGCGCGAGGTGCCGGTGCCACAGTTGAATAGCCCACTCGTCGCGGGGTTTTCGCCGAGCCAGAGCGTCATATCCACAGCGTCTTTCACATAGAGGAAGTCGCGCACCTGCTCACCGTCTTTGAAGCCCGACTTGTGCGATTTAAAAAGTTTCACTTTCCCTGTGTCACGGATCTGCTCGAACGATTTGTGAACCACGGAACGCATGTCGTCTTTGTGCGCCTCGCCGGGGCCATACACATTAAAATATTTGAGACCGGCAATAGAGTTGATCGCACCGCTTTTGAGTGCCCAGAGATCAAACATGTGCTTGGAGTAGCCGTACATATTCAGTGGATTGTATTTCGGTGTGTCCTCATCCGCATCGGAATAGCCCAACTCACCGTCGCCATAAGTAGCCGCACTGGAGGCATAAACAAACCGGACTCCGGCATCGAGACACGTTTCACAAAGTGCACGAGTATAATGATAGTTGTTGTACGCTAGATAGTCCGCATCCGTCTCCGTCGTGGCGCTGCAAGCCCCGAGGTGATAAACCGCCGCGACCTTTTCCATCTGAACTTCCTCGAGATAGTCAAAAAGGTCGTCTTTGTCGATGTAGTCCTCATAGGCGAGGCCGACGAGGTTCTGCCACTTTTCGTCCTCGCCCAGCTCATCAACAATTAGAATATCGGTTTCGCCACGCGCATTGAGCTCGCGTACCACATTGCTCCCGATGAATCCGGCACCGCCGGTGACAATAAATTTAATGCTCATTTTTTTCTCCGTAAACCTTCAGAACCTTCTCAATTACTCCGGTAGTGGAGCGACCCTCGACCATCTTAGCCAGCACCACTTTTCCACCCGCTGCGTCCACCGCTTCGCGGCCACTAACGTAGTGCGCCCAGTCTTCACCCTTCACTAGAACATCCGGCAACAACGCCTCGATCAGCGCAACCGGCTCATCATCGTCAAACAGCACCACATAATCAATACATTCGAGCGCCGCCAGCACTTCTGCGCGATCCTGTTCGCAGTTGATCGGTCGATCATCGCCCTTATTGCGTTTGACCGAAGCATCCGAGTTCATGCCGAGAACCAGCCGATCACCCTGTGCGCGTGCAAAATTCAGATAGGAGACATGCCCGCAGTGCAGGATGTCGAAGCAGCCGTTGGTGAACACAACGGTTTCTCCCGCGGCCTTCAGCCGCGCCCTCTCCTCAGCCATCATCTCTTTCGTCAATATTTTGGATATATAATTTTTCATATCGGAAGGTTTACCAATTCAGAAAGCTCGGAAATTTGGTGCGTACTATGCCCCGAATCGACATCACCAAGCAATACACAGTTACAAATCCCTGCAGCTGAGGCCGCCTCCATATCACTGGCTTTATCACCCACCATCCAAGATGTAGCGGGATCAATGTTCTGTTCACGGATCGCCTCAAAAAACATTCCCGGAGCGGGCTTACGACACGCGCAATCGGCCTCTGGACTGTGAGGGCAATGGTAGACGCCTGCAATTTCAACCCCCTCTTCAGCGAACCGGCCCAGCATCCAACGGGTCAGCTTCTGAAAATCCCTATGCGTATAATAACCGCGGCCGATTCCCGACTGATTCGTTACTACAATCAGCGCATATCCTTTTTCCGCCAAACACCGCATAACCGAAAAAACTCCATCCATAAACTCAAAGTCTTCGACCTTCGAGACATAGCCGTGATCCATATTGATCACCCCGTCTCGGTCAAAAAAAACAGCCTTCTGTTGGTTTGTTTTCATTTAAAACAAATTCGGTCAATCCAGTCCTTAAATGCATCGGAACCGGAGAGCATTTCAATTTCCACGCGCAGATAAATCACAGGCAGGTCGCAACGGTCAATGCGCGGAAACCGGACGGCATCTTTTTCGGTCGTCACAATCAACTCGGCCCCAGCGTTCACCGCCTGATTGATGGTTTCAATAATCTCCTGCTGTGTGTAGCGATGGTGGTCGGCGTAGCGCGCGGTATGCACGATGTCGGCGCCTAGGTTCCGAACCCCATTCTCGAAACCTTCGGGCACAGCAATCCCGGAAATCGTCGCCACCTTGCGGCCTTGAATGGCATCTAGACCGAGTTGCTCGCGCGTATAGAGGTTTTTCAGGTATTTCGAGCTGTGGCGGCACTCCGAGATCTCGGCGTGCTCATTGAGTTCGCGCAGTTTTGCCTTGAGCTCGGGCGCACCCTCTGGCGGACATTTCGTGATAAAAATGAACCCGGCCCGTTTCAGGTTGCGCATCGGCTCGCGCAGAAGGCCGCGGGGCAAAACGTTGCCGTAGCCAAAGGGGTTCGTGTAGTCAACCAGCACAATGTCCAGTCGCTGATGGATTTTGAGATACTGAAAGCCATCGTCGAGCACCAGCGTGTCGCATCCCAGTTTGCGGATCGCATATTTCCCGGCTTTGACACGGTCTTTATCCACAATCACCGCAACCTCAGGCAGATTGGAGGCCAACATAAACGGCTCGTCTCCGGCCAGATCCGAATTGAGCAACAGGCGCTCGCCATCGGACACCACGCGCGGAAGCCGCTCTTCTTTTTTCAGAATCTTTTCTAACCACGGTGTTTTGCGACTTTTATACCCTCGGCTCAAAATTGCAACCTTGCGCCCTTTCGCCTGCATCGAACGGGCAAAGGTTTCCACGATCGGCGTTTTTCCGGTTCCGCCAACCGTGAGGTTCCCCACGCTGATCACTTGGCAACCTAATGTGCTCGCGCGAACAATGCGGTGCCTAAACAGCAATAGACGAAATTGAACGAGGACATAAAACAGCCACGACAGCGCCCTGAGAAACCCGCGAAGAAGTCCGGCCCGTTTGCCGGACACTTTCCCAGAAATCACATGTAATAGCCGCTCCTCGATCCGCTCATTCGGTTTGTTCGGCATAAAAACTCCTTTTAACCGCAGAATATCGAACAAGGAATATCGAACTCCGAAGTTTGGAAATTTTTTTCCCACTTCGACATTCTGCGGTTCCGTGTTCGTTATTCGGCATTCTCTAGTTCCAATACTTCGCTGACGCCCCGCGCCCCGGTCAAATAGAGGCTCACATGGTCGTGGCCCGCCCCCGTCAACGTCGTTTCGAACGCGTTTCGCGCGTGGCCCGGACTGTTACAATCCGCGCTCAGGTGTGCAAGAAAAAGATGCAACAGCCCCTCCCCGGCAATCTCCGCAACCAATCCCGCTGCGGCCCGATTCGAAAGATGCCCCTGATTACTCAAAATCCGTTGCTTCAAGCTCCATGGACGGGCCGCCGCATGCACAAGTTCTTCGTCATGGTTGGCCTCCAGCACAACGATCTGACACGCCCGTAGCTTTTCACGAAGCAAATTCGTCACGATCCCCACATCCGTTACCACCCCCACCGACTGGGTTCCAGAGCGCAACACAAACCCGACTGGCTCATACGCATCATGCGGCACCGAAAAGGGCTCCACGCAAAAATCTCCAATTTCAAAGGCTGATCCCGTGGTGAACTGAAGGCACGTCACCTCGCTGCCCTGCTTCGTCGCGCGAATCCCCGCCAGCGTTCCGGCATTAGCATACACCGAAATCCCGTGCTTCTTCTGTAAAACCCGTAACCCCGCAATATGGTCGCCGTGTTCATGGGTCACACAAATCGCATCGAGATCTTCCACCCGCTCCCCAATTTCTGCGAGGCGCTCCGTCGTTTTCTTTGCGGAGAGCCCCGCATCAATCAAAATACGGGTCGTCCCGGCTGAAATAAACGTGCAGTTCCCGGAGCTGCCACTGGCTAATACGCAAAGCTTCATTGTAAACTCGATGTTTTGTGCTAGAAAGTTAAGCTTCGAATTGTCGAACAGGTTAACGAATTTGTAAATCATGAATCCGGCAAAGCCGAGAGGAACAAAAAAACGTCTCCCTCGCAGA
>Ga0307990_1000801_pt1 | contig 27134 bp, 24 predicted proteins | sample EllFjometagen129_FD_203168 | JGI IMG/M metagenome (GOLD analysis project Ga0307990, IMG submission 203168) | Marine microbial communities from Ellis Fjord, Antarctic Ocean - #129 | ecosystem: Environmental > Aquatic > Marine > Unclassified | place: Southern Ocean | collected 2014-10-08
CGCCGCCATCGGTATCGAAGCATCTTTAACCGGGCATCTGGTTTTCTCAACGCTTCATACCAACAGTGCACCGGAAACCATTACCAGGCTGCTGGATATGGGGTTGAATCCACTGAACTTTTCAGATGCGTTCCTATGCGTTCTGGCCCAGCGGTTGGTAAGAAAATTGTGTGTAAAATGCCGCAAGGCATATAATCCTTCCCGGGAGGAATTTGAAGAAATAGTGATGGAATACGGAAAGGAGCGTTTCAAAAGCATCGGCATAAAATACAGCCGGAATCTGACGCTGTATCGTGCCGCCGGATGCCGTGAATGCGCCAACAGCGGTTATAAGGGGCGCATGGGGATCCACGAACTCATGGAAGGTACGCCCCGGATCAAGAAAATGATCAAGAAACAGGCCGGCAGCGAGGAACTTTTTCTACAGGCAGCCAAAGAAGGAATGGACACGTTGAAACAGGACGGTATCCTGAAGGTTTTTCAGGGATTGACCGATTTTACCGAAATTCGCCGAGTCTGTATCGGCTAGATCAGAGGTGACTGCAATGCTGAAAAAAGCGCTTGTAATCGATAATGACTTTTTCTTTGTGGAATTTCTTACGGAACTTCTTGAAAAAAGGGGATATGATATCCTCAAGGCTTATGATGGCAAGGAAGGCATCGAAAAGCTGAAACAGGGACCGGTTGATCTCCTGTTTGTCGATCTGGTAATGCCGAAGATTGATGGGCGTGAGTTTATCAGATTCAGTCGCAGCCAGTTTCCGGAGGCGCAATTCCCCATCGTTGCCGTATCCGGGATCCTGGTTGAACAGCTTGATGAACTGGATACACTGGGGGCTGATTATTATATTGCCAAGGGGCCCATGGAAACCATGGCCGGGCATGTGGATAATTTTATGGACAAACTTGAACGTAAGGGGCTGCCTTTTTCCGGCAAATCAAAGATCACCGAAACTGATAAGCTTTTCCCAAGGCAGGAAACCAGGGAATTGATCGATGCGTTGGGGTTTCACAAGGCGATTATCAACAGCCTCGGGGTCGGTATTATCGTGGCTGAAAAGGATGCCCGAATTGTAAAGGTTAATTCTACGGCCCTTGAAATTTTAAATAAACCCTATGAGGATGTTCTAAATTGTCTGGTGACCGATCTGTTTTCGGCCAGAGAAGTGAAATATCACATGGTAAATGCGCTTAAAAATGTCGTGCGGGACCGAAAAATTCCCAAAATTAATTTTAATTCTGCTATTGGCGGCCGGAAAATTCATGTGGTGGTTTCGCTTCTGAATATGGAAGGAAAGATACTGGGGTGGATCATTGTTCTGGAGGATATGTCTCAATGGGTAGAACAAGCATAAAAAACAAACTGATCCTCAGTTTTTTACTCTTGCTGCTGATCGTCATGGTCGTTGTGAGCATTGTTAATCTGAATTCTCAAAGTTTTTATCTGGCCCAGGCGATCTCAACTGCTATTGCAATGGGGTTCGGTATCATCTTCGGCACTATTTTTTCCAACTCAATTGTCAGCAGGCTTAAACGGTTGAGCACTGTCGCCGGTGAAATCAGTCGCGGTGACCTTTCGCTGGAAATAGATTTGTCGTCGCGTGACGAAGTGCGCGATTTGGAAGAGATTTTCAGTACCATGGTACACGATCTCAGGGATATGATATCCGCCATGCAGGCGGTGGGGTTGCAGATACAGCAGACCAATACCCGCCTTAGCGGGCTGGTGGGAAAAGTCCTAGTCGGCAGCCGGGCCATAGATCAATCCGCCAGAAAAATTGCAAAAGGATCTGAAGCGCAGACCCTGATTGCACAAAAGATTTCGGTGAAGATGGATAACGGCTTGACCGTTATGGATGAAATGGTTGCCCAATCGGTCCAGACGGTATCCAAAATCGGTGGGGCCCGCGACAAAACGCGGAAAGGCGCCGATAATGCGCATAAAACCCTTGCGTACCTGGAAACGGTCTTAGAAGAAATGGTCGACTATTCCCGGCCCATATACAGCCTGGCAAAAAAGGTGGAGAAGATCCGGCTGGTCATGAACGTTATAGATGAAATTGCCCAAAAGACGGATCTGCTTTCCCTTAACGCCTCCATAGAAGCGACCCGGGCCAGTGAACTGGGCAAGGGCTTTGCCCTTGTGGCGGATGAAATTCGCAGCATGGCCGAAAATTCTAAACAGTCGGCTAAAGAGATCGGTATTATAAATGGCGATATACTGACGGAAAACAAGGCTGTGATCGAATCACTGGGCAAAAGCAAAGATGGGATCAACAAGGGCCGTGATATTATTCACACCATGGTGGATACCTTTGGTGAAATATTGACCGGGGTTGATGATATTTTTGGGGAAGTAAAACAGATGGAAGCGGTTAATGCAAAACAGGTCAAAGAACTGCGAAAGCTGTTAACTCATTTCCAGCAATTTTCAGATCTTGCTGGTGATAATTTTCTGGCGACGCAAAAAACAACCATTGCTACTCAAAACCAGAAAGAGGACATGAAAAAGATCGTGGTTGTTATGAAATCACTCAACATCCTCTCCGAAAAATTGAATACGGCTTATCAGCGCTTCAAACTAATAAGGGACGAGCGGTAGGCGGTTATACGCCTGTAGGTTCCGGCTATATTGAATATGGGCTGTTGAAAATTGAATATTCGTGAAAGCCGTTCTGTTTTGTTTTTATAACTTTGGGTTGCATGTTGAACCCAAAACCCATATCCCCATCATGGAATATTTTACATTTAAAGCCGATGACCGATACTGGGGAATTGACGCCCAATTTGTTCATCGGGTGATTGAGCGTATGCCCATCGCCCGGGTCCCTTTTGTACCGGCATGTTATCTGGGACTGATATATTATCGGGGCGAACTGTTTGATGTGGTTGATGCTGTAAACCTGTTAAGCGGCACAACAAGGTCGGTAAACAGAAAAGATGCACGCATTGTTCTTCTAAAATGGAACCAGCAGAAATTGGCCCTGATTCCGGATGAAATCATCGGGCTTGTCTGGTTCGATAATATTAAAGGAGACGGCACGGTTTATTCCCATAAAAATTTAACCGTCCAAATCATTACACCGGCTGCAATGTGGGATTTATTATCTGAGCTTTCCTATGGTAGATCTTCAAAAATATAAAAAAATATTTATCGCCGAGTCGGGAAAATATCTTAAAGAGTTGGATAATTTTTTGATTCGGGTGGAACATAACCCGGATAATACGGCATTGTGGAAAGAAATCCATGGCAAGATCCATTCCATAAAAGGAATGGCCAAGGCCTTGAGCATGAATAATATTACCCAATTGAGTCATGCCATGGAAGACTGGTGCAGTCTGTTCCAGAGGGAAACCGGTAAGGTTGAACCGGGGGTAATTCAACTCTTTTTTGACGGCAGCAAATTGCTTAAATTTCTGGTGGGCAGAAATGATGAAATAAGCGACCCTGAAAATCGGAGATGGTATGCTGACTTGGTCTCGAGTTTCAGGGGGCACCCTTCGGACCTTCTAAAAAATGCGAAATATCTTAAAGCCGGGTTAAAGGATGACACATCTGAGAAAATTGACCATATCCGGGTTAAATATTCATTGATTGAGGAGTTGCTGGGCTACGCTCAGGAGACCTTGTTTCTGGAGAAAACCCTGCCGCCGCTTTCACGGGAATCCACAGCCCTGAAATCCTGGATTGACCATTACACCTCGATGCTGAAAGGACTATATTTCAGGCTTGCCCAATTGCGGCTCATGTCTGTGGGCGATTTTTCGGAACTGTTTGCCGTTACCATCAGAAACCTGGCCAGGGACCATAATAAACAGGTTGATTTCAGGATTGTCGGTGGAGACCTTCAGGCGGATATAGCTTTGCTGGACAGATTACGGGAACCCTTCATTCATCTGATTCGCAATTCAATCGCCCATGGCATAGAAACGGCCGAGGAACGTCAAAGCGCAGGCAAAACACCCATGGGCCTGATTCAACTTGAAGCCGGGAAAGTAGGGGAAAATCTTTGCCTGAAGATCAGAGACGACGGCCGTGGAATAAGCCGGGAAGCCATCACCAGGTATTTGCAAAACAATCGGTCAATGACCGATGAGCAGATTGCAGGGTTGTCGGATACAGAATTTTTCGGCACTATTTTTGACACTGATTTTTCATCTGCTGCTGAAACCAGTGATATTGCCGGAAGGGGAATCGGTATGAATGTGGTCGTCCAGGCCATTGAATATCTGAGCGGAACGATTACAATTGCTTCCCAACCGGACCGGGGTACTGAATTTTTAATAAGGCTGCCGGTCTCGCTGAGTGTTGTGTATACCATTACATTTAAAATTGGGCACTATATGCTTTCGATCCCGACCGCCAATGTGGAATCCATTGATCAAATGGGCAGTATCGGCAGTTTTAAAAAAAATGAATTGTATGATCTTGGCGGCAGACTGGGTGTCAGAAAGGATAAAGAATATTCTCATATTATGAATGTAATGTATCCTGAAAGCAAAAATAGCCTTACATCCGGGCAGAACCAAATAAAATTTGCGGTGGACACGATTATCGGGAATAAGGCTGTCATGGTATTGCCGGTGGGTGAATTGCTGGCGAAAACCAGGGCGTTTGGCGGGGTCGGTATAATGGAAAATGGAGATATCACCATGCTGCTGGATCCTGGTTCCCGGTTGTTTGACTCGTTCACGGACGGGGAAACTTTATGACACAACACATATCCCCTTTTTTAAAGGGCCAGATGATTCTGGCGATGCCCGGGTTGGCTGATCCGAATTTTTCCAAGACGGTTACCTGCCTTTTTGAGCATACCCGGCAGGGTGCTGTGGGGGGAATCGTGAATCGGGTGCATCCGTTTTTATCGGCAAAATCTATTTTTGAGGAGTTGAAAATAGACTACGGCCCGACAGCGGAAACCGTCCCTATTCATATGGGCGGACCGGTCCATATGGGTGAGATTTTCGTATTGCACGGCCCTCCCCTTGAATGGCAGGGCTGCCTGAGGTTTACGCCCGGTTTTGGTATGAGCAATACCCTTGACATATTAAAATCCATAGCAATCGGTAATGGACCTGAAATATTTATGATTATGCTGGGATGTGCTGGCTGGGGGCCTGATCAGCTCGAGCTGGAAATCAGGGAGAACACCTGGCTGACCTGTCCGTTTTCAGAAAGGATTGTTTTTGAAATGCCGTTTGAATCCCGGTGGAAAGCTGCCATGCAGAGTATCGGTGTGGATCCGGCACTTATTTCGGGTACGGCCGGAAACGCTTGAATTTTGATATTCGGTCTTCAAAGTCCAGACAGGAAATTATAAATAAATTCCAAACCACAATATCCAAATTTCAAATAAGATCAAAAGCCAAGCCCCGATTTTTTGTAACCAGCTATGATAAAAGATAAATGAAAACCGGCAGCAGAATGGCAATGAGTACAAGTATGCCGGGAAGACCGATATAGGGTGTGTACCAGGGGCTGCGCCGGTCGCGGCTTTTTTTTATTTCCCTTAAAAACCAGTTGCCCAGGGTTGCCGCTGCTGCCAGAACAGCGATTATTTTTATGATTTCAACAATCTGCGGCATGGGCTTCTTTCTGTTGGTTTGCTCTTTTCGGTTTTAAAAAGGATTCACTGATGTTATACTATTTTTTTAATGATTTGACGGCCCAGCGTAAAAAGGGATCAGCGCCCTTTAAGGTATTTGGTACGCCTGGCAGGATTCGAACCTGCGGCCTACGGATTAGAAGTCCGTTGCTCTATCCAGCTGAGCTACAGGCGCACAATAAACTCAAAGCGTCAATAGCACATGTTATAATGGTTGTCCAATAAAAATACGATTCAAAAAATGATAATATGGTAAAAAAAACAGTTCAAAAAACAAAAAAACAGTCAAAGGTAAAGGCGAAAAAAACCAAGTCTGCGGCCCGACCCGGCAATGGGGCATCGAAGAAAACGGCCGGAGATAAATCACTGGTTAAATTTGATTCGCTCCAGCGCTATTTAATGGAGATCAGTGAATACAAGCTGCTGACCAGGGAGAAGGAAAAAGAACTGGCATTGCGTGTTTTCGAGGACGACGACCAGAACGCGGCCTACCATATGGTTACCTCAAATTTGCGGTTGGTGGTGAAGATTGCCCTTGAGTTTCAGCGGGTCTGGATGCAGAATTTGCTGGATTTGATTCAGGAGGGCAATATCGGACTCATGCAGGCCGTGAGGAAATTCGATCCCTATAAAAATGTTAAATTTTCCTATTATTCCTCTTTCTGGATCAAGGCGTATATCCTTAAATTTATAATGGACAACTGGCGTCTTGTAAAGATCGGCACGACCCAGGGTCAGCGAAAGCTGTTTTTTAAGCTGAAAAAGGAAAAACAGAAACTCATTGACCAGGGATTTGATCCAAAACCCAAACTTTTGTCCGAGCGGTTAGGGGTTTCCGAACGGGAAATCATCGACATGGACCAGCGTCTGGATGGCTGGGATATCTCTTTGGATGCACCGTTAAAAGAGGATTCCGGCACGGAACGTATAGAATTCATCAGCACCGAGTCGGACTCTGCGGAAACACAGGTGGCGCAGAAACAGATGGAATCGCTGCTGCAAAGCAAGATTGCTGAATTCAAGACTAAAATGACGCCAAGGGAAGTTGAAATATTTGAACTTCGAATCTTTTCTGATACGCCGGTTACCCTGCAGGAGATCGGGGATCGATATGGTATTTCCAGGGAACGGGTGCGACAGGTTGAGAAAAATTTGATAAAAAAAATGAAAGAGTATTTTAAACGCGAAATCCCTGATTTCGATTCCTATGCCGCAACCGGGGAAGGTTCTTGATATCAGAAAGCATAAATGACAATAAATAAAAGGCAAATAGCAAACAAATCAAACTGATTAAGGCGAAAATGGTAAATAAATTAAGCCTATATGGGATCAAACGATCGGTTTTTGACTTTATTTGAGATGTAGTTTGCGATTTATTTGTGAATGGGTGCTTGTAATTTGTTATTTGCGGCGTACGCCTTTTTTAACAGCACCGGTTTACTGGATAACCGCCAGGGAACTTAAATAATTGAAATCAATATTAATCAGAACATGTGTGGGGGCTATCAGTATATTATTTATAGCGGGCTGCATGCCGGCTATCTCAAAAAATATACGGCCGGCCCTTGAAAAGAAAAATGAATTTGAATCAAAATTTTCGGAAAGGGCCCCCAACGGGTACTATTTTTTTGTGGAAGCCCTGCTGCAGGGAAAAAAGGGAAATCGCCAGGTATCTGTAAAGCATCTTATCAGAGCCATTGAGGATGATCCGGATTCATTATTTTTGCAAAAGGAACTGGCGGCATTGTATCTTGATCTGGGAGAAAACCAGAAGGCCCTTGAGACCCTGAACAAGATACTTGCCGTCGATCCCGACCACCTGGAAGCGCTGATCCTGTACGGCCGGATCAACCAGATATTAAAACACCTTGAGGTTGCTGCCCAGACATATGAGAAAATCATCAAAATTGATCCTCAGAAACAGGGCATCTATCTGCTTTTAGGCGGGATTTATATGGATACCGGTAATTTGGAAGGTGCTTTCAGAACATTTAATCGTCTGGTCGATCATTTTGATGATTCCTATGCCGGATATTTCTTTCTTGGGAAAATTTTTGCTGCCAGGGGCAATGCGGTTGATGCTGAAAAAAATTTTAAAAAATCACTCAGCCTGGAACCCAGGCTTGAAGAGCCGCGCTTCGAACTGCTGGATTTGTATAAATCCCTCGGTAATAAAGAAAAAATAGTCGGTACCTATCTGGATTTTCTGAAACAGAATCCAAACAATGCCAGAGCAAATCTGGAACTGGCCCGTTTTTACGATCAGAACGGGCAGCCGGATAAAGCCGCGACACGCTTGGCGGCTCTGGGCCGGGAAAGCCTTACAGACACTAATATTGTCAGAAAAATTTTTCAACTATACCTGGAGATTGAGGATTATGAAACTGTACTGAAGCTTATCAAGGGGATGCTGGCGGGGGCACCGGAAAGTTCGGACCTGCATTATATTGCTGCGATGGCATATGATGGCGTTAAAAATGAAGAAGGTGCCATGCTTCATTTCAAACAGGTTAAAAAAGAGTCGCGTTTTTACAGGAATGCGGTTATCCACATATCCTTTCTATACCATAAAAAGGATGAGATCAAAAAAGCTGCTGCCTATTTGGAAAATGTTCTCAAAACCATACCGGCCAGTATCGATATTCTGGTCTATCTGGGTTCATTTTATGAGGATCTTGAAGATTATGTCAAAGCTGAACAGACACTTGTCAGTGCGCTGGATCTGGATGCTGAAAATGTTGATTTGAATTTTCGACTGGGTGTCATTTATGATAAATCGGGAAAAAAGGAAAAGTCCATCGATCAAATGAAAAGGGTCATTGAATTTGATCCTGAAAATGCAAATGCGCTGAATTATCTCGGTTATACCTATGTGGATCTGGGGTATAATCTGGATGAAGCCGAAAGGCTTATCCTGCAGGCCCTTACATACAAACCCGATGACGGCTATATTACCGACAGCCTGGGATGGGTGTATTTTAAAAAGGGGCTTTTCCAAAACGCCCTGAAATATCTGGAAAAAGCCGTTAGCATCATTCCTGATGATCCGATTATACTCGAACATCTCGGGGACGCCTATCGTGCGTTAAACAACCCCAAAAAAGCACTGGAAGCATACCTGCGATCATTGGCAAATAGAAAAAAAGATAAAAACAGCCTTGAAAAAAAAATCCGGGAACTGACCGGGTCGGAGTCATAAGCCATGCGATTCAAAATTCTGATGCCGCTTATCGGATCATTTGTTTTTTTTGCCGCATGCAGTACCCTGCATAAGGGGCAACTTCCCTTATCGGAATCAAATGTTCAGGCAAATCGATTTTTTGAAAATATTTCACGCATCAATAATAAACTTGAAACATTTCAAGGTGTTGGTAAATTTCAGATGCGCGACAAACAAGGCACCCTGACTTCACGGATTGCCTGGATCGGGGGTAAAAACGGCAGGCTGCGGATTGAAGTATTAGGGCCTGTGGGGCGGCCCCAGGCTAGTTTTGCAACCGACGGCACATGGTTTTACGCAATCACCCGTAACCCGTTACGGTTTCACAAAATGCATTCTAAAAATGCCAGCCTTAACGCCCTTATTTCAGTTCCGATAAAAATAGAGGATCTGCGTAGGCTCCTGGCCGGTAAAATACCGGTTTATCCGCATCACAGTATTTTTGTTCATTCGGACAGATCCGGTAGTGGATATGTCCTTGTGCTCAAGAAGCGCTGGATGGGAGTCGTTGAAAAAATTTTTCTGGATAATACAGGGTCAAAGGTTCGGAAACTGGAAGTATTCAGCACGGCCGGAACCCTGGCCTATGCTGTCGTGTTCCAGGGCTGCAGGACAGTGAAAGGATACCATATACCCTCGAGACTGCTGATTTCAGATGCCGGGGATGTGACATTTGATCTGGAAATTCATAAATTCAACCCGGATATCAAACTTGCGGATTCGGCCTTTGTTCTGGAACCTTTCAAATTGAAAATTGAAAAGTGAAAAATTAAGGAATTCTGCCGAATATATAAAAATGCCATTGTGAGCCGTCTTGGCATAGTAGCCGAGACGTCTCAAAGAGATATAATAAATTCAATATTCAATTGCAATGGTGGTGCGAAGTGACTTTTGCAAAGCTTCAGTATTCAACTTTTAATTTAGGGCAGGTGCCCCGAATCCTGAACCGTTGAACTGAAGATCCAAGACCCAGAACCTAAAACCCATATGCCGCAACCAAGGACTGTCATCGCTCTGGAGGCCCGGCTCAAAAATTGCCGGAACGTATTGACCCTGGGCGTCAAACCGAATTTTGAAGATTACAGCCCTGAAAATGCGGTCCTTATCCGCAGGGCCCCAATTATCTATTATCCTTCTCTGTTTTATGCGCATCTTTTTGCCTCCATCAATAAAAAAACATTTCCCGGCTATCACAATTATATATGTGTTCAGGATAAAATCAAACAGACCGCGCTGTTCAAGCTGCAGAAAATACCGCATCCTGAAACCAGAGTCTTTTACGGCCGGCACCAGCAGAAATTAATTTTCGATTATTTTTCTTTTCCGTTTATCGCCAAGATTCCAAGGGGCTCGGCTCTGGGCCGGGGTGTTTTTTTGATCAAAACCAGAGAAGACCTGGCAGCCTACTGTCAAAGGACCCGTACCGCGTATATCCAGGAATATCTGCCTGCAGACCGGGATATACGGGTGGTGGTCATCGGCGCAAAGGTGGTCCATGCCTACTGGCGGATTGCCTGTTGCAATGAATTTCGCAGCAATATTGCCCTGGGCGGATCGATCCGACTTGATAACATCCCTGCCGAGGCCCTTAATCTTGCGCTGCATACGGCCCGAAAATGCCGCTGGGATGATGTCGGCATCGATATCCTGCCCCATGCCGGTCAATTTTACGTCCTGGAGGGCAACATGAAATACGGCAGACAGGGATTTACGGCCGCCGGGATAGACTATGTCGGGATGATGGCGCAGATGATTGACAGGGGGGAGATTTGAAAAATGCGGGGTTGGGGTTACAGGTAGAAGGCTGAAGGTTGTAGATTGAAGGGGAAGTGAAAAAATGCCAATGATGAATTATGAATGCGGAATGATGAATAGGGTATCCGGGATTTCCACACAAACCGGCTGATTTCAGCGCGAACTAATGTTGTATCCAAGCGGTTAATGATTAGCTGTGCGGTTATGGGGCCAGAGTATTTTGGTCCTTTAATTAATTACATTAATAATAATGTGTTATGATTTTTTGAATCGGGCTTTTTTTCTTCCAATGCCGGCCAGACCGATCAGGCCGGTACCCAGCAGCAGCATGGTGGCCGGTTCGGGAACGGGTGCGGCACCTTCCATATCATCATTGCCGCATTCCATGGTGATGTGAATTTGTTCGCCGCTGTTGATGACGCCGGCAAGCGCCTCAAGGCCTGTGATTTCCAGATAGTAATGCGTACCAACACCTCTCCATTTGCTGAATAGGCTGGATAGAGAAGAAGGAAGGGTGTCGACAGTGTATGTGCCATTCCCGATTGAGTCTCCGCCGCTGATATACAGATAGGGCGCAGAAAGGATTACATCTGTTGGGTCTTCGGTTACGATATTCGCTTGTCCTTCTTCTTTGATATCAAAGGAAGAAGAACCCAGGAGATTTCCAATATTATCTCTGTATAAATCCAGGGCATAGGAATCCCCGATAAACACGTCACCGATGGAAGCATTATCTGTACCCACATTCACACCATTAGCAAAATCAAACCCGCCGATGATATAGAGGCTTTCAGTGGTTTTGTTCCAGAACATGCCTTCAAGATCCCATTTTTGATAGGTATAGGTACCTACTTCTGTTTCATTGTCTTCCTTGGCATCCCCTTTTGGTTGTCCGGGAGTACCCCAGGTAGAATCGGCAATGCCGTCCTTGATGGTAATTTCAACACCTAAATCGGCTTCTAAGAGGGTCGCCGCTGAATTCCCGGTCAGCAGGAATATCGATAAAACAAGGCCAAGTAAAACAGCGCATAGATTTTTCATAAGATTCTTTTTGAACTCCTTTAGTACATATGTAATTTGTGAAATATGCAGGTTAAAAATGATGAACTATATTAAAATAAAGTAAGGTTGGTGCCAAATTATTAAAATAGAGGCAACTACATTTATGTCACTAATTATTAACAGTAATTATAGGGGTTTAAGAATATAAATAATATTTACGGCAAGTTTTATCAGCCATGAAAAAAGTGAGCAGGGGAGGGTGTGTGTAAATGATGTGCTAATTTAAGCATTTTATTGTATAATTGTGTATATAGTTATATAGTAATTTTGGGGAAACGGATCACGCCTGACTGTCCGCCAGGCAATGGATCGGAAAATTTCTTACAGTCCTCAGCGCTCAATCTTTCTCTTATGCCAGTTCCAGGCGGTTTGGATGATGGTTTCAAGGGATTCGTATCGGGGGCGCCAGCCCAGTTCGGTTTTTATTTTGTCGGATGCGGCCACCAGAATGGCCGGATCACCGGCCCTTCTGGCTGTTTCCACGGTGGGGATCGTATGACCGGTGATTTTTTCAGCCAGGCGGATGACGTCACGTACCGAAGTGCCTTTGCTGTTGCCAAGGTTATAAACAGCACTCCGGCCACCGGACAGCAGGTGGTTCAGGGCCAGCAGATGGGCCTTTGCAATGTCTGTAACATGGATATAGTCCCTCAGACAGGTGCCGTCGGGGGTGTCATAATCGGTTCCGAAAATTTTTATATTTTGGCATTGACCCATTGCAACCTTGAGCACAAGCGGGATCAGGTGACTTTCCGGCCGGTGTTGTTCACCGATATTTCCGGATTCATCTGCACCGGCGGCATTAAAATAGCGAAGGCAGACGGATTTCAGCCCATGGGCCTGATCACAGTCTTCCAGCATCCGTTCCACTGCGATCTTGGTAGCGCCGTAAGGGTTGGTGGGGCGGGGCGGATGCGTTTCAGTGATGGGCACCTGAACCGGTTCGCCATACACGGCTGCAGTGGATGAAAAGATAAAATTTTTCACGTCAAACCGGATCATGGCATCCAGCAATTCAACGGTCCGGGCCAGATTGTTTCGGTAGTATTTCAAGGGGTTGGCAACCGATTCCCCCACCAGTGAAAACGCTGCAAAATGCATTACGGCATCTATTTTATGCTGTGTAAATAAAGACTCCAGCAGCTCTGGATCACCCAGGTCGCCCTCGATGATGCGTCCGCCCGGTACAAGATCCCTGTGGCCTGTGGCAAAATTATCCAGAACAACAACAGCATGTCCGGTATCCAGCAATTGCTTGACCATGTGTGAGCCGATATATCCGGCCCCGCCCACCACCAGTATGGTTTTGTCTTTCATTTTGATTCCTTTCCGGGACAATAAGGCCTGGGTTGTAGTGCTGGGTATTTGTTGGGCGGTCCCTACAACCCACAACCTATATTTTTATCCGATCTCTTTTTCAGCATCTTCGGGGGTATTTCTGATATTAAACACTTGTTCTGTTTTTGAGATACGAAACAGCTGGCGCACGGGTTCGTCAAGGTTGCACAGGAACATGCGTCTGTTCCGATTTGCCAGGTGTTTATGAATTTTAAAGAAAAACATCAGCCCGGAACTGTCGATAAATTTAAGCGCCTTCATATCCATAATGCAGTGGGACCTCCCGATTTCGGCGAAGATGGTATCCATATTGAGTTGCTCTCTCTGAGCAGCATCCAGGGAGCCATACAACCGGATATAGACAAAGTCGGTTTTTTTATGGCTGACAAAGTAAAAGCCGGGTGTTGTTTCTTTTTCCCTGATCCTGTCTAAAACATCTTCGGAAGTATTACAGATCCGGTCTTCAAGACGTTCCAGCATACGGGTAAGTTTAAAAAAGCGCCGGGTTGAAGCGGTCAGACCGGTCAGGAAAAGTTTTTTATCCAGTTCCTCAAGTCTGCGCCAGAGCGTAAGAATAAAACCCAGACCCGAAGAATCGATAAAGGTAACCTGATCAAATTCCAGTACGATATTGGATACCCTGCCGATCATGGGCTCGACCTGGTCTTTAACATTGGTCACAATGGATGCATCAAGGTGATCCGGCAGTCTGACGATATTGATATGCGGGGTATTATTGTCGATGGATTCGGGGATACGGGTTTCCAGAACCGAGAGCCGATTGCGTTTTAGTTTAAATAAGAAGCGTTTTAAGCGATAATATAAAATGGCGGGCAAGATCATTAATCCGAATTTAAAGACCCCTGCGAAATAGCGATTCCACAGCCGCTTGGGGTCCTGAGCGATCCGGAAAATCCATTGGGTTCCGGTTTTCCGCATCCACAGCGGCGCTGTTTTTACCGAACCGGCGATAAATTCAAATACTCCGCCGATACCGATGGATACGGCAACTTTTAGTCTGTACCGGTTACGATGGAACCAGACATTCTGCTTTGGATTGCCAAAGTCGATGAGCAATATATCCGCATTGGATTGGTTGATTCGATCAACGATGTCCCGGTCCCGGTCTTTAAAGTCGGCAGATTTAATTCCTTCGACATGGACAGGCGGGGAATATACATCGGCAATTCTCATTTGCGGGTATTTTGTCTGCAGTTCTTCAGCGGCCTGCTGTCCGACATCTCCTTTTCCGCCCAGAAAAAATATAGATTTGCCACGCCGGGCAGATTCCTGTGCAAGTCTCGGTACCAGATCAGTTCCCGTGATCCTTTCCTTGAGAGGGGTCCCAAGCAACCGGCTGGCAAGTACAATGGGCATGCCGTCCGGGGTAACAAGGTCGGATCGTACCAGGATATCCAGCAGCTCGGGATGTCGAATGCTTGAAAGTTTCCAGGTCAGCGTATTAACAACGAAATCGACATTGACCGTTGCTATCTGTCGGGCCCTGCCGTCAATTCCCCAGGCATCGATCATGGAAAAGATTTGCTCGATGGTTTCTTTCATGTTCAGGTTGCTGATGGGGATCCCCAACAAAACAATGGTTTCACTGATTTTAGGGTTCGACATTTGTTATCCCTGCTTTTTTTCTTCCGCTGCAATTTCCATCAAATATTGACCGTAATCGTTTTTCAACATGCTCTCGGCCAGCTTTCCCAACTGTCCTGCGGAGATATAACCCAGGCGATAGGCAATTTCCTCTACGCATGAAATTTTGACGCCCTGGCGGTCCTGAATCGCCTGAACAAAGGCCGACGCCTGGGCCAGGGCTTCGTGGGTACCGGTATCAAGCCAGGCAAATCCTCTTCCAAGAAGCTCTACCCGCATTTCGCCGTTGCGCAGATACGCCCGGTTAACGTCGGTGATTTCAAATTCTCCACGCGGTGAAGGCTTGAGATCGGCGGCGATATCCACCACCGTGTTGTCGTAAATATAGAGCCCAGGGACGGCAAAATTTGATTTTGGCTTTTGGGGTTTTTCTTCGATATTGATGACTTTGCCGGAAGCATCGAACTCTACCACACCGTAGCGTTCAGGGTCCCGCACCCGATATCCAAAAATAAGGGCGCCTTTTTCCAGTCTAACCGCTTTTCTCAATATTTTCTGCAGGCTGTGGCCCTGGAAGATATTATCTCCCAATATCAGGCACACCGGATCAGGGCCGATAAAATCCCTGCCGAGAACAAACGCCTGGGCCAGCCCTTCGGGACGGACCTGCTCTTTATAGGAAAAGGAAAGCCCCAGCCATGATCCGTCGCCGAACAGGTGCCTGAATTTAGGCAGATCATCGGGAGTGGAGATAATCAGTATCTCACGAATGCCTGCCAGCATAAGTACCGACAGGGGGTAATAGATCATGGGCTTGTCGTAAACCGGCAGCAGTTGCTTACTGACGGATCGGGTAATGGGATACAGCCGTGTGCCGGATCCGCCGGCAAGAATGATTCCTTTCATAATGCGCCTTTTTCAACCTTCAGTTTATTTGCCGTCCATACATATCTTCCATGCGTACAATATCCCTTTCATCCAAATAGCTTCCCGACTGGACTTCGATAATTTCCAGGGGGATCTGGCCCGAATTTTCCAGTCTGTGGGGCACGCCCAGCGGAATATAGGTGGATTCATCTTCCCTGAGAATGAACTGTTCCTCTCCCCGGGTCACCAGGGCCGTACCCCGGACGACGACCCAGTGCTCGGCCCGGTGGAAGTATTTTTGCAGTGAAAGCTTGCTGCCGGGTTTTACCGTGATGCGTTTAACAAGAAACCGTTGGGATTTGTCTATGGTTTCATAGGTTCCCCAGGGCCGGTAAACCTTGCGATGCGTATGGGCCTCCGGACGATTGTCCGCCTCTAACCGGTTAACCAGCTTTTTGATGTCCTGAACGCGATTCCGGGGGGAGATTAAAACCGCATCAGCGGTTTCAACCACGATGTGGTTTTCAAGACCTACGGCGGCTATCATGTGGTCTGCGGCATAGAGCAAAGAATTTTTTACATCATGAACCAGAACATCTCCATGAATGACATTTTCCCGGTCATCTTTTTGACCAACCTGCCAGAGGGCCTCCCATGATCCCAGGTCATCCCAGTCGGCGTCAAACAGTATCATCGCCCCGTGCCGGGTTTTTTCCATGATCGCATAATCAATGGAATCACTCGGGCAGGCTTTAAAGGCGTTTTTGTCCAAACGGAAAAAATCAAGGTCATCTTTTCCATGTGCCAGGGCATTTATGCAGGCCGTAACAATTTCAGGTGCATATTTTTCAAGCGCTTCAAGTACGGTTGACACCTTTTAAAAAAGTTGGAGCCCGTAAAGAAAGGATGTTAATATCTCCTATGAATTATGATCAAAATTGCATCTTAGGACTACAAAACCATCTTCATAAACATTTGTTAGTTTATAGGGCAATGTTTTAAAAAGTTCAATCATTTTCCTGTTTTGCGGGGATGTGTAGGCTACAAGGCTGGTGATTCCGTTTTCCATGGCGGCTTTGGATAATTTACGGATCAACACCCGACCCAGCCCTTTGCCCTGCCATTTTCGGTTAATTGAAAAAGCGATTTCCGCGGTATTGTTTGCTTTTTCAAGGAGGTATTCCCCTACACCGATGATTTTGCCAAAGCCGAATTCTCCAACCACTACAACTATTGTAAGATTATTGACGTAATCAATCTGGGATTTTTGCTCTATTTCATTCTGTGTAAAACGGGTTTTAACCTGCATGAACCGGGAATAGATGTCACCGGAATCCATACTATAATAATGTTCCTGGATTCTTCGCATATCCACCGGTTTTGCCGGGCGGATGGTAACTGTTTCGCCGCTGACTTCCCGGGTCTCTTCAATGTTTAGGGGATATATACCGTGAATCGATTCCGACAGAACCCGTTTTTCCCCAAGAAGGCCCATTTCTCTGGCTTTTAGAAATAGTTCGTTTCGAAAATCAGGGTGGGCCAGGCTGACCATGGCCATGGCCCTTTCCTGGAGGCTCTTGCCGTGCAGATTAACGGCGCCGTACTCGGTAACAACATAATGGACATCCACCCTTGGGACTACGATGGCGGTCTCTTTCAGTATGGGAACAATTCGGCTCATCTTGCCGTCGTCGGAGGTCGAGGTAAGCATCAGGATCGATTTTCCGCCTTTGGCCAGCGTGGCGCCACGCATAAAATCAAGAATGCCGTTAACTCCTGAATAGTGGCTGGAGGCCAGGGCATCAGTGGCCACCTGACCCGTAAGATCCATCATCATGACATTGTTCATGGAGACCATCTTATGGTTGCGCAGGATCAGTGCCGGAGAGTTGACATAATCGGAAGGATGAAATTCAATAGATGGATTGTCATCCAGGAAATCATACAGGATGCCGGTTCCCACTGCACTGCTGGCCACTATTTTTCCTTCATTGAATTTTTTAAATTTATTGGTAATGACACCCTGGGACACCAGGTGCATAATTTCGTCGGTAATAAACTGGCTGTGGACCCCCAGATCATTTTTATCGCCAAGGCCCGACAGAACCGTCTGGGATACCGGTCCTATCTCCGCCTGGATAGTGGAACCATCCTCCACCAGCATGGCAACCTGACGGGCAATTTTCAGGGCGGCCTCGGACCTGGCCGGTTTTACAATGGAGATGAGCGGTTCTTCATGCTCGACAATAACATCCACATCGTTTACATGAATAAAACTCTTGCCCATCACACGCGGCATTGCCGGGTTCACCTGGGCAATGACAAGGTCGGCAGATAAGGCTGCCGCCTGGGTGATATCCACGGATACACCCAGGCTCATCCAACCGAAATCATCCGGGGGCGTTACCTGGATAAGCGCGGCATGAATATAAAGTTTTCTCTGCCTGAACAGTGGGGGAATGGCAAACAGATTGATGGGCGTGATAAAGCGCATGTCCCTGGCAAGCCTTTTGGACATCAAAGAGCCGCTGTAAAATGATCTGATATTCAGCGTTTGATCTTTGGTCTGGTGGGCAACCAATGTCAGTGGGCTGCTTTCCATAGCCATCAGGCGGACGACTTCAATATCGGTAAATTTCAATGCTTGAAAAAAAAAGTGCCGTACAAGATGCTGGGGTTCACCACAGTAGGATCCGAAAAATACCCGTTGGCCCGGCTTGATTAAACTGATCGCCTCCTCGGCGGTCTTTTTTTTCTCTATATAGCGATCTACCCAGGATACAGTCGCAGTCATATTGTTTTCCTCATCCAGACAGGCACGCCGTCCGGTTGCTTATCATCCTACAAAATAAAACACCCCGTTTTACCTGTGGTAAAGCGGGGTGATGTCCGTTTTTTTAAATTTTTCATCAGGGCCTGTGTTCCTGAAGTTTTTCCTTACCTTTGATGATCTGTTTTTTGACTTTATCCATCACCAGATCAATAGCGGCCTGCATTTCGGTATTTTCTTCTTTTGCGATAACTGAAAGCCGGGGGCCACCGGCCAGATTGATTTCAACAATATTGCGAAGTTTTTCAGTGCTTAATACAACTTCGGCAGCCCCGGGTTTAGGTAGAAGTTTGTCAAAGCGGTTCAGCTTATCCTCGACATAGGTTTTAAGATACTGGGAGGATTCAAGGTTCTTAAAGGTTACCGTTGTCTGCATAGTTTGCCCTCCTTTCATGGCCTTTCGTTGATCTTCCTGCCTATGAAAATTTTTGTTTTTTATAGCGTCAATAAGCAATAACTGATTAATTATATTAGAGTTTTGTAAAATAATTTGTCAAGGAAAATATTAATTTTTTACTAAAGCAAAATTATCGGTCCGGCGGAGTTTTTTGCTTGATGTATGACGTTTCCTACTTCCCCAGGCTGCCGGCGGCTGTTTTGATTTTATCGAACAGTTTTTTTTTGATTATAACTTTCAGATAAAGGTCTCCGGGTTCACCGCCGGCCTTACCGTTTTCCCCCATGTCTTTGAGCCGGATGCGCTGACCTTCCTTTATTCCGGGGGGGATCTTGACAATCAGTTTTTTTGATCTTTTTTTTAGATAATAGGCATACGGGCCGCCCTGCAGTGCCTGTTGAGGGCGAATCCGCAGGATTTCATGAATGTCGGCGCCTTTTTCGGGTATCTTTACGCCGCTTATTTTGCCGATCAGATGGCGCGTGAGTTTGCCCAGAGTGTCTCCCGAGGCAAGGTGGCCGGTATTCATTTTGCTCTGACCCTGTCGGCCAAAACCCCCCTGAAAGATAAAACCGCGTATTGAAAAGCCCGGCTTCTTGAAATCAAAGCTTTGAGACCCCTGTCCGTAAAATTCTTTAAAAATGTCGTCAACCCCCCGAAAACCAAATGAGCGTGCCATCTCTTCCAGAATGCTGTTGATGTCGGAGCCGCTGAAAATATCCCGATCCGAATAATTTTGTCTAAAATGGCTGTAGGCCGATGAACCGAACTGGTCGCGCAGCGCATCATATTCCTGCTTTTTTATAGAATCTGACAGCACGGCATAGGCTTCGTTTACAGCCTTCATTTGTTCTGCAGCCTGTGGGTCTGAATTGTTGCGGTCCGGATGGTATTTAAGCGCCAGTTTTCTGTATGCCGCTTTTATTTTTTTTGCCGGAGCACTTTTTTCCACCCCTAGAATTTGGTAATAATCCCTTTGTTCCATAGGTTATATAAGTCCTTTAAAGAATTGAATTTCCGATCTCCGGCCGCCGATCTCCGACCTTTTATCTTTGAACCCGTGAACGGCAATTTTTTTATTTCCTGAGTTGTTTGTATACCCTGACCATTTTGCAGATAAAACCGATAATCAGGGCCGCACTGATCAAAATAATCAGATTGGATGCAAAAAAGATCAAAATAAATGTAAACGGATCATTCTGGTTGTATGCCAGCATCAGTACATGGATGCCGAACAGAAGGAAAATACATCCGGCAAGGGTCAACATTGCCTGGCGAATCCACCAGAAAAGCGCGTTCATGTCTTTTCCCCTGACACAGCCGGGAAAATGCAAAATTTTAGAAAACCGTCAAAGGATAAACCCATGCGGGTATCTGGCCCTACCACGGGTTGATATGGATATAACCTGATATGCGGCAGCATTGCGGTGTTTAGAAAATGCTGTTTCGATAGTTGCTGCAAGTATGATATACTCATAATATTTCCCCCTTTTTTGGGGAGTCATTTTTGATTGGATGAACAAATTACTATAATACGGAAAAGTGGATTTGCAAAGGGACTGTGTTTAAACCTTTTCGTTTCGTTTTGTTTTTTTATAAAAATATCGATGGAATACCTTCATTATTCAATTCTCACTATTCGATTTTTATTATGAAGGCGGTGGCTCATGAATGAAAAAAATTGCAGAATTGCCGAAAAAATTGTCACAAAAGGCAAAAATATCATCTTTACCGGGGCCGGCATTTCAACGGAAAGCGGAATCGCCGATTACCGCAGCAAGGGCGGTATCTGGGATAAATTCAAACCGGTGTATTTTGATGATTTCATGACATCAAAAGATGCCCGCATTGAATACTGGCGTGAAAAATCCGAGCTCTACCGGCATCTTGCCGGGGCCAAGCCCAATAAGGGACATCAGGCGATCTTTGAGCTGTATGAAGCCGGCCTGGTTCAGGTGGTGATTACCCAGAACATAGACGGACTGCACCAGGCTTCCGGCCTGCCTGATGAGCGGGTCATCGAACTGCATGGAAATACGTTGCGTGTGCGCTGTATGCAATGTGATAAAATTTTCCCCATTCATGAAATTCAAAGACGTATCGATGCCGGTGACGTGGCACCCGAATGCGAATGCGGCGGGTACCTGAAACCCGACACCATATCCTTTGGTCAGGCCATGCCCCATGATCTGGTTCAAAAAGCTATGAAATTTTCCCAGGATTGTGATCTGTTTCTGGTTGTGGGGTCCACCCTGATCGTGCAGCCTGCAGCGATGATGCCCCTGTATGCCAGCCGGGCAGGGGCGTTTTTATCGATCATCAATCTTTCAAAAACCCCGGTTGATCAAATTTGCGATGTGCTGATCCGGGGCAGGGCGGGGCCGGTATTGACGGATATCGTCACTAGGGTAAAAAGGCTCCTTTACCCTAGTGACAGCAGTTGTTGAAATATTTAAAGATCAAAAAAAATTATATCGACCCACAGACAATCCCGGAGCTGTGCTGCAGGCGGAGGTCATCCCCGGAATTCCGGCCCTGTACTCGGGGGCATCCTTGCTGGGTGAGCCGTTGACCCATGATTTTGCCGCCATCCGTTTGAGTGATCTGCTGATGCCCTGGGAACTGATCGAAAGCAGGCTTGATGCGGCTGCAAAAAGTGATTTTGTGATTGTCCTGTATAATCCCAAGAGCAAAAAATGTAAAGGACACCTTGAAAAGGCCCAACAGATTGTTTTTAAATACCGGGAGGGCGACACACCGGTGGGAATTGTCGTCAGCGCCATGCGTAAAGACCAGGATGTCCGCATCTTCCCCTTGAAGGAACTTTATTTGGCAGATGTGAATATGCAGACCATCGTATTTATCGGCAGCAGCACTTCGGTACGACATCTGGGCTTCATGGTGACACCGTGGGGGTATCGAAGAAAGTGCAATGTGGGGTGAACGGGAGATTAAATTAGACAGCAGAGGTCCTGAAATTGAAGAATAAATTATCACAAAAGGCATCCTGCCTGGCCGTTTTCGGGACGGGTTCGGATGTGGGGAAAAGTATCGTGACCACAGCGCTTTGCCGCTGTTTTGTGGACCGGGGGTTTCGCGTTGCACCCTATAAGGCCCAGAACATGTCAAACAACTCCGGGGTCACGCCGGAAGGGCTGGAGATGGGCCGGGCTCAGATTGTCCAGGCCGAGGCCGCACGGATACCGCCCCATGTGGATATGAACCCGGTTCTTTTGAAACCCACCAGCGATATTGGTGCCCAGGTGGTATTAATGGGGAAAATTCTGGAGACCCGCACGGCAGTGGAATATCACCGGGAAAAAGAGCATTTTTTTTCTACGGCTGCAAACGCGCTGGATCGGCTGCGTGAAAAATATGATGTGGTGATCATGGAAGGCGCCGGGTCGTGCGCTGAAATTAACCTGATGGATCATGACATCGTCAATCTGCCCATGGCCGAATATGCAAAAGCCCCCGTCATTCTTGTGGCCGATATTCATAAAGGGGGTGTTTTTGCCCAGATCGTGGGGACACTCGCGTGCCTTTCTAAAAAAGATCAAGACCGGATTGCAGGTTTTATCATCAATCGCTTTCGGGGTGATATTTCTCTTTTTAAAGACGGTGTGGAATGGATAGAGCAAAAAACAGGGAAAAAAATATTTGGGGTCCTGCCCTGGTACAATCATATCCGCATAGAGGCCGAGGACTCGGTGGTAATTGAAAATCCAAGGCGCAATCGACCGCCCGCGGACAATGAATCGGTCATTGCCGTGCTGCGTCTGCCCCATATTTCCAATTTTACCGATTTTGAACCCCTGCGCGGGCTTAAAGGTGTTTTGTTGATATTTATCGAAACCATTGAAGACCTTTTTGCTTATCGGGCGGTGATTTTGCCCGGCTCCAAAAGCACCCGAAACGACCTTGAGTGGCTGAAGATAACCGGGTGGGACAAAAAGATTCGGCAATATGCTGAATCCGGGGGCCATATCCTTGGCATCTGCGGAGGGTACCAATTGCTGGGCACAATGGTCCATGACCCGGAGGGGGTCGAAGGCCTGCCCGGCAGCACACCGGGATTGGGGCTGCTACCGGTGGAAACCGAGTTGAAGGCCCCTAAAACAACGACATTAACCCGGTTTACGTGGCAGGATATTTCTGGAATCGGCTATGAGATCCACATGGGCCGGACTTATTTAAAGGGGGGAAACCCCCTTTTTTCCGTAAATACCCGCAACGGGCAGGTCTGTCGGGATGAGGGGGATGGATGCGTCACGAAAGGCGGCAGAATCGCGGGCACCTATATGCACGGCCTGTTTGATAGCCCTGATATTACCCGGTACTGGCTGGAAAGTATCGGACTTGGAAATATTCAGGTACCCGAAATATTCGGGCCCGATGCCAGGGACCATGAGTATGACCTGCTGGCAGGGCATTTTTCACAGTATGTGGATGTGAAGGGAATACAACAATGCTTCCGGTAGCGTTTTTTTAATTGAATTGCCGTTTAAATCGTTATATTAAATGAAATCATTTTAAAAAACATGGGTTTCTGTCCATCCATATTCAGGTTCAGGCATGGCCACGGCTCTAATAAATTAACTTGCCATATGGGAGAAAAAAATGAAAAGAGCAATATCGGCGGTTGGAATCCTGCTGATCATACTGACTGTTTTTTCCTGCGCCGGCCCCACTAACCGGGAGCGGGGTGCCAAAACCGGTGTTTTAATCGGGGCGGGAAGTGGTGCTGCTCTGGGTCAGGCCATCGGCCGCAGTACGGAGGCCACTTTGCTGGGTGCGGCGATCGGTGCTGCTGTCGGCGGAATTGCCGGAAATCAGATCGGCGCTTATATGGACCGCCAGGAGCAGGACCTCAGGGCCGCCATGGCCCAGTCGGAAGCCGCCAGTATTCAGCGCAATCAGGATGTATTGACAGCCACCTTTAAATCCGAAGTCTTTTTTGACTTTGATTCGGCTATCCTGAAATCCGGAGCCTATCCTGAAATCGGTCGTGTTGCCGGTGTATTGAATAAATATTCCCAGACATCGATCCGGGTGGAAGGACACACCGATGTCAAAGGCGCTGATGCATACAACCAGACATTATCTGAAAAACGTGCCCAGGCGGTCAAGGCGGCCCTGGTCCAGAGAGGGGTGGACCCGTTGCGTATCCAGGCCATCGGTTTTGGCGAGACTCAGCCTGTGTCTTCCAGCGATGCAATGAATCGTCGGGTAAATATTGTTATCGCGCCGGTGGTTGGGTAGGTGCTCGGGCATCAATGGGCCTGGGCCCAGTTGTCTCCTTTTGCCACATTGACCTTGAGGGGCACCTTGAGGTCCCAGATACCTTCCATAACCTCTTTTGCCAGGGTCTTTACGGTTTTCAGTTCGTCGGGTGGGACTTCGAATACAATTTCATCGTGTACGGACAGCAGCATGACGGATCTAAGATTTTTTTCACGTAATGCTGCTGCGGCCTGAATCATGGCCAGTTTGATCAGGTCCGCGGCCGTGCCCTGGATCGGTGTGTTGATGGCTGTTCGTTCGGCAAATTTGCGGATTGTGGCATTGGAACTGACAATATCCGGAAGTAGGCGGATGCGGCCCAGCAGGGTGCTGGTTTTTTGGGTCTGCCGGGCCTGTTCTATGGTTTTGTCAATGAACTGCTTGACACCGCTATATCGCGCAAAATAGTTATTGATGTAAGTTTGGGCCATCTTGCGGCTGATGCCCAGTTGCTTCGAAAGGCCAAAGGCGCTCTGGCCGTAAATAATGCCGAAATTGATTGCCTTGGCCTGCTGCCGCAGCTCTTTGTCGATAAAAGAGGGAAATACCTGAAACACTTCGGCGGCCGTGCGGGTGTGGATATCTTCATCGTCTTTGAAAGCCTTGATCAGGATCTTGTCGTCGGAGCAGTGCGCCAGAATGCGCAACTCTATCTGTGAATAATCCGCCGCCACAAAAGACCATCCTTTGCGCGGTATGAATGCACTCCGGATTTCCCTTCCTTCGTTTGTACGGATGGGGATATTCTGTAAATTGGGATCGGAGCTGCTCAACCGTCCGGTGGCGGTGACTGTCTGGTTGTATGAGGTATGAATCCGTCCGGTATCCGGGTGGATCAACTCAAGAAGGGCATCCGTATAGGTTGATTTCAGCTTGGCCAGTGTCCGGTACCGCAAAATCAGGGCTGGCAGTTCATGTTTTTGGGCCAGGGTCGTCAGGACGCTGACATCAGTGGAATAGCCGGTCTTTTTCTTTGTTTTTTTTTGTGTCGGGAGGCCGAGTTTGTCAAACAGAATGTGGCCCAGTTGCTGTGAGGAGTTGATATTGAATTGCTCACCGGCAAGGGAATAAATCTCTTTTTCAAGCGCTTCAAGCTGCATCTCAAAGGATTTGGACAGATCCTGCAGCCTTTCCCGGTCAACGCTTATACCTTTCATTTCCATATCCATAAGAACCGGAACCAGCGGCATTTCAACATTTTTGAAAAGATCCATCAAATCGGCATCGTCCAGTTCGCAGGCTAGGATATTTTTTGCCATCAGCGTAATATCGGCATCTTCACAGGCATAGGGCGTTGCTTTTTCGATGGGCACCCGGGCAAATCCGCCATTTGTTTTGTCCCTGCCGGTGACATCCTGGTAGGAGATGGTGGTGTGATCCAAAAAATCAAGGGCAATCTGGTCCAGGCCATGGGCGCGCTTGGATGGATTGAGCAGATAGGATGCCAGCATGGTGTCAAAAGTCACCCCTTTAAGATCAATGCCGTGACGTAAAAGGACCATCCAGTCGTATTTGATGTTCTGGCCGATTTTTTTTAAATTCGGATTTTCCAGGATCGGTTTAAGTTGATCTAAAACCATTTTTCGATCAAGCTGGGCCGTGACCCCGGGATAAAAATGACCGCAGGGAATGTAGAACGCTTCATGGGGCGTTATGGCAAAGGATAAACCCACCAGGTTTGCCATCATGGGATTCTTCGAGGTGGTTTCGGTGTCAAGGGAAAATATCTCTGCGGTCTCAAGGCGGACAATCAATTCTGCAAAGGTTTTTTCGTCCGTTACCGCCCTGTAACTTTTGCTGCTCAGGTCTGATTTTTCCGGATATGCTTTTTGAAGCTGCCTGAATTCAAGTTTTTTAAACAATTTGGCCAGCGAGGCATTATCCGGCTTTTTTATTTTAAAAAGCTCCGGCTTGAAATCGATGGGGGCCTGGGTGTCGATGGTGACCAGTTTTTGGCTCAAAAGAGCCTGCTTTTTAAAATTGACCAGGTTTTCATGCTGTTTTTTTGAGGTAATCGTATCCACCTGGTGATACAATTGGGCAAGGCTTCCGAATGTTTTGATCAGCTTCAGCGCTGTCTTTGGGCCAATTCCCGGGACCCCGGGAATATTATCGGCGGTATCGCCGGAAAGGCCCATGATGTCGATGACCTGGCCGGGTTCGACCCCCATGTCGGTTTTGATCGTATCCGGGTTGATGACCTTTTTTTTCATGGGATCCCAGATGGATATGCGCTCTGTTACCAGTTGTATAAAATCTTTGTCGCCGGTGACCATGACAACTTCAAAGCCGTCCTTTTCCGCCTTGCACGCCATGGTCCCGATGAGATCATCGGCCTCAAATCCTGCCATTTCAATTTGTGACAGGTTAAAGGCGCTTGTAATTTCTTTGATATAGGGGATCTGCAGGGCCATGTCTTCAGGCATGGGCGGTCGGTTAGCTTTGTATTCCGCGAACATTTTATGCCTGAAGGTCGGTCCCTTTGTATCAAACAGAATGACAATGTATTGGGGATTTCGGTCTTCTAAGAGTTTGATGAGCATCCGGGTAAACCCGAAAACCGCATTGGTGGGCAACCCCCTGGAATTGGTCAGGTTACGGATGGCGTGGTAAGCACGATGAATATAGGCGGTCCCGTCGATCAGATAGATTGTTTTGCGCATGATATGATCCGGTTTTGTTGTTTTTTGCTTTATTTGCCTGTCATATTATCCGCCACAGTCAGGCTGTGGCTTGACTTTATACGTCGGTTGAATTAGTTATTTTAATTCTTCTTTCGTAGCACGATCAGGGATAAACAACAAGACCATAGGAATGAATATCAAATGCGGCAAGGTAAAATAATTACACAGGATAAAGATATCCATAATATTCTGGAAAACGCTAAAACCATTGCCATTGTGGGGTTAAGCCCAAAAATCGATAGGGATTCCTATCAGGTGGGGCTGTATCTTCAGGCTGCAGGATACCGGATTATTCCGGTTCGGCCGGCTCAGAAACAGATACTTGGTGAAAATGCATTTAAAAGCCTTGATGAACTTATGACGCCGGTGGATATTATAAACGCTTTCAGGAAGTCTGCTCAGATCGAGGTTCATGCCAAAGCGGCACTGCGCCTGAAGCCAAATGTTTTCTGGATGCAGCAGGGTATTGAAAATTATCAGGCGGCCA
>Ga0307990_1000802_pt1 | contig 27121 bp, 18 predicted proteins | sample EllFjometagen129_FD_203168 | JGI IMG/M metagenome (GOLD analysis project Ga0307990, IMG submission 203168) | Marine microbial communities from Ellis Fjord, Antarctic Ocean - #129 | ecosystem: Environmental > Aquatic > Marine > Unclassified | place: Southern Ocean | collected 2014-10-08
TCATCAACATCGACATGCCGGGATTTTATGCTACCCCTATCCATCAATTAGAGCTTGATGCCGGGGTAAATTATCGCCACTTAGAGCACGTGGCTGGTCATATTCAGCAACAACACAGCGACTGGACTGCCATTGACTATCTGGCCTATCTGCGAGCTGTGGATAGCAACGGCACGGTCTTTCCACCCTACAATCAGCAGCGGCGCCTGGAATATCTACACCAATGTGGTGTACTGCACGAGGCAAAACATGCTGGCTGCCATATTGCCTGGGCACAGCTAAGTGAGTTTCAGCAAGCAATTAGCACGGTATTAGCTAAAAATAAGGATTTTCTTGTCAATTAGACAAGGTCGCGGGGTTGCGACCCCGCTCGCCGCCTTACTCTTTTGTCATGCTACAAAAGAGTAAGCAGAAAAAAGCCCCCGAGATCCTTCACTGCTGTCTCTCACTCTATCCAGAATACCAATTGTTTCTCAACTGCTTTGGCGTTTCAAGCCCACCATCAGCATTATAGTCAAGAATAAATAGACCCCACCCAAAGTTGCCATAGCTGAGGCTAAAGGCAACCACCCCAGCAACAGCGCCAACAACAACGGACCAAGAGCTTGTCCTATCTTGTCAATGCTGCGATACGCCCCCATAACCCGTGTAGTTCCAAGTTGGTGGGTAATAGGTAAGCCAATCGTTAACAAATTGCGCGCAGCACCGCTGACACTGACCGAGAGTCCGAGCAATACAACAGCAATGGGCACCACCCAAAAAGATTTTGTCAGCAGAAAAACCAGCATGCTGAACCCACCCAGCACCCCGCCACCAAAAACCAGCACCCTTTTATCGCTCAGCCGATCAGCAAACTTGCTGACTTTGGGGGCAACGAAAATCATGCACAGCCCGAACAACATGATAACTCGACCTATGGTCGACTGACTGGTGCCAATCTGTTTAAGATACAGCGGCGTGACATAATACAGTAAGCCAACCATAACCACCGAATATGGAAACAGGCTACAGATAAACAGCAACAATGCTTGCGGATCAGTTACCAGATGGCGCAAGCCAATTGGCTGCTGTAGCATTGACTCGGGTGGAGCACTAGCCGGGGGATGAAAGCTATGGCGCATAAAAATAAGGGCAAACAACAAAGACAACACTATCAAACCTGCCGCCAGTATAAATACCGGGCGAAAGCCTAACTGCTGTGCCACCATGGCACCGACGGCATTACCACAAATTATACCGGAGAAGATACCTGCCACCACATTTGAGATGCCGCTGGCACGTTGACCGGGATTGGCATTGAGCAGCACAAATCCCTGAGCTGACATCCACACCATGGCATAACCTACCCCCATTAAAGTACGCGCCGCAATAAAGGTGAATTGATCACCGGCAAAACCAGACATAACTGCACCAGCGATACTGACAACGCTACCGTACAGAAATGCCTGATGCCACCCTTTACGATCTATCCAGCGCCCGACAGGAACCAGCACCAAACCACCACCCAACATTTCAACAGTTAAGGGTAACCCTAGAATCAGTTCACGGGAAAAACCACTTATAGGCCGATAGAGTTGCCCCATATACAGAGGGATAAAGGAATAGCACAGCGCGGCGGCAAAGATATACACGAAGGTCGTGGGTCGGATCAGAGCATCCTGTGAGACACAGGATATTTCAGCACTACTATCCTGGAGTAATGGTGCTAGCAGAGTAGCAAACAAAAACACCATCAATTCCATAATAAACAAAAACGATAATGCAACTACCGTTAATGAGTTCAACGCTATCTCTTTAGTAGTAGCTGCGAGCACCTCAGCGGCAAGCATAACCTTTACTTGTCCCACCACTGTCCCACGTTGAGTCAGCGGCAGATAACTCGTCAGCTCAGCTGCCGCAGCAGCATCACTGCCTGCATGATACATTGACACCCCACGACCATCGACAATATCAATGGCAGCAATCTCTGGAACCCGCTCAACCGTCTGTTCCATCCGTTTATCAATATTATACAGAGCATCAAATGATAAACCACGCTCAAGCAAAAAGTTGACATCACGCTTGAGCAATGCCGCCATATTGGTAGCTTTAGTTTGGGTTATTTCCAAATAATGTTTTTGAAAAAGAGTTATATTGAACACGCTGTAGCCCAGCTGTGCCCCACCTAAAACCACAAACAAAAACAGATAAATTATCCAACGACGCTGCAAAGATTTACGATTAAAAATAAAATAAAAACCTCCCGTCAGCAACAATGCCGCAAGCAATGTCGTCCAACCCAAGGTTTGTAAACTGGCATAGAGAATCTGCCCCTGCTTATCATCCATTTGATCATTGGCGAAACTCAAACACAAATATCCCTGCACGCTAGCAGCTCTGTTAACTAACGGGAACAAAAGGTAATTTAAATCTTGACCGTGCAAAAAGTAATTATTACGCACTAAAGCTGGGGTATCTAAGTTAACTGCCGTGGCTTGCTCAATATGGTTGGGAGTTGGGACAGCAAGCTGTTTGATGGAATACAACAGCGTACCGTTACTATCAACAACGGCTAAGTCGCTTATATTAGATCCGTCACGCTGCCCCTGTTGCAGCAGCTTATCCATGCCGATAAAATTACCCAGCGGCTTACCCAGTCGCAAGGAACGGTTTATTTTCCCCGCAATCTCCGCACCCACCGCATCATGGCTGGCAATCAGGCTGTCGGTATGCAGTTTTTTAAAGGAGGATAAACTCAGGCCACCACTCATCAACTGGGCAACCAGTAACAACAGCAACAACACACACATGGTAATCAGTGAGTGCAGGTGCGTTTTTTTTTCAGTCAGCATAATATTCATCAACCAAAGTGTTACCTTCTATAAAGGCATTAATCACTATAAGCATTACAACTTATACAATATGCTTATCCAGATTATCCAGGGTTAAAATTTGATCCGTCACTTCGGTAAACGCCACATCGTGGCTGATGAGGAACAACTGATCATACCAATGCTCCGTCACTTCCTCTTTGCCAACATCAATAGCGCGGAAAGCATGAGCCAGATTTTCACGGCGGGTGGCATCAAGATTGGAGGTCGGTTCGTCAAAGAAGGCGATGCGCGCGCCAATGGTCTGCAGCATGGCCAAGCGCAGGGCAACCACGGCGCTCATGGTCTGGCCACCGGACAACTGATCGTCGGCACGCTCCCGCAATTCTCCGTCCACCATGTCGCGCAGTACAATCTGATAATTGTCCCCCCAGGCCAGCTCCTCATCCACCTCGGCAATTATACGGTAGATCTGATTGGCGCGCTGGCTGATCTCCTCGCGAAAACGCTCCGACAGCGACGCGGACACCTTATTGAACACCTGGTTGCGCAAAAATTTAATCAGCCGCTCTTTCTCGGCGTAAACTTTGATCTGGGTCTGTTTATCTGCAATCTCTTTGGCAATCTGTTTGAGCTTAGCGATCTCAACAACCAAGCGTTCCACGTCCTGGGCAAGACTTTTGAGCTTCATCTCTAATGAACCCACTTCGCGCCCCAGAGCATCCTTATCGTCACGAATGGTCTGGTGCTGACGAACAGCGTATTGCGCGGCGAGCGCCTGCTGCTCATTCTGCCTAGCGGTCAGCTCCCCCTGAAGCTGCGTTAACAACGCCTCAAACTTTGTCAGATCAACCTGCAACCCTTCCACCTTGGCTGCCTGTTCCTGATGAGCCACATAACGATCCCGCGCTGCTTGATGGTGTTTTACTTCAGCTTCGGCGCTGTCTATGGTGGCACTGAGTGTTTTAAAAGGGTGAAGTTCATCTTGTTTGGCGACCAGTCGCTGCTGCAATATAACCAAATCCTTTTGCGACGCCCCCAGATCAGTCAAGCGCCCCTGCAACTCTTTACTACGCACAACAAGCTGGCGCGCCTGATCGTCAAGGGCTGTGCGCTGGACATCGAGCGCTTGAACCTGATCCCGCGCCTTAATGGCTGCGACTTCGTGCTGTTCCAGGGTGTGTAATTGTTCTTGGCGCACTTTTCGATCAGCTTCGAGCTGGGCAAACTTGGCAGAAAACACATCGCCGGGTGGTTTCTCGGCAATGTTCAGGCAGGGTTCCTGAAAGAATGGGCACATCCCGGCGGTGAGCTTTTCACTCCCCTCCTCCAGTCCGGCACGGCGACCATCAAGCTGACCCAACTGAGCGCGCACGGTTTTAATGGTTTCACGCAGCTGTGGCAACTGTTTGGACTGCAGGTGTACGCCATCGCCAAGCGTCAGGGTCTGGCGCTTCTCATCAAGCAACCGCTGTTCAGCATCCAGCGCCTGTTGTGCTGTTCCAATCGCTGCTCTTTCGGCGTCGATCTTAGCCGACACAGCAGAATACTGATTACCCAGCGCTGCCAGTTCCTGATCGAGACACCGCTGCTGTTTCTGCTGTTCCCGCAGACCGGCCAAACACGATTCAGCCCGTTCATAGCCCTGTTTCCCGACCGCATTTTCCGCGACGATATGGCGTGATTTTTCCGCCTCACCAATAAGGACTTTTTGATGGGTGATCTTCTCTTGGCCGTTGTCAATACGCTGGGTGAGCTTATCCACCTCAATGCCCACATTGCGCAAAGATTGCTCGCGTTGATCTAGCACTTGCAAGAGTTCTTGCAATTGCTTGAGTCCCCGTTGCTTGGCAACCAGATCCGTGGCAGTTTCCGCATAGCTCTGTTTGGTAATCTTGTGGACGTCACGTTTTTCCGGCAATGCAGCAACCTGATCCTTGAGTGGGTCGATAGTTGCTTCCAACACCTCCACCCGGTTCTTGATCACCTTTTGCAAAGCGCTGGTGTCACTGAAAGTCTTGCGCCACGAATCGATACCGAGAATCTCGTCGAACTTGTTGCGGCGCGTGGTCGGGCGTTTCTCGACAAAGGGACCGAGGAAATCGTTCTGAAACGGACCAATAACCAGCTCAAACTGCTCTGACAGGGAACGCCCGTTGTCCAGCCCCAGCAGTTCTTTTAGTCGCCCCTCAGTCTCCTTGATATCTTTGTGTTCCTCCACCTCAAACGCACTGCCCACCTCTTTGGCCAACAGCCACTTGCTCGGCGTGCCCACGCTGCGGCTAACGCGGTAACGCTCGCCGCTGATCTCTATGACCACCGCAATCTCGCCCCTTTTGGCACCGATAGTAATAAAACGTTCCACTTTGCCAACAAAGCTTTGGGCATCCACACCGAATAGGGCATAACCGATGGCTTCAAACACCGTGCTTTTGCCAACGCCGTTGGGACCGGACAGCACGTTAATGCCGGGAGAAAAATTCAACTCGCTGTCACGGTGGGATTTGATATTTTTCAGGTGGATCGAGACTATCTGCATGTTACCCCTCCTCGCCATCGAGCAAAGCCAACAGCTCATCGCCATCGACATCACCTTTTTGCACAGCATCACGCAGCAGCAGCGCCAGTTTTACCAGCTCATCCTCGCGCCCCTGATAGTCGCTGGACGAACCAACCAATTCATGCAGCACATCCTGTTCGATCTCCATGAGACTCTTCTGGGCAGATCCGTTGTCACTGGCACGACTGACCAACGACAGATGATTCTTTATCTCGACATGTAACGGAGAGGCAATCTCATCAAGTACGGCACGCAAAAGCTCACGCCCAAGCTCAAAAGGATGAAAGCCCACCTTACCGATCAGTTTCAGCTCCAGCAGCGGTTGCCGCTCATCTGCGCAGCTATTCACCTTGGTCGAAATCTGTTCACGAAACAGGCTCATTGCCTGCTCAGCATTCTGCGCACCACCAAGATCAATCGTTTCGACAAACATCGGGCGCGGCGAGGTGTTCCTGAATTCGGCAACCACCTCAGCGGTGTTAATACTCACGCAATAATACCCTTTGGCGTATTTCTGTTCACCAAAGTTGACCTGCTCCGGTGAGCCGGGATTATAGGCATATGAAATCCCTTCAGGCGTTTTCACCACGTAAGGTTTATGACCGTGCCCCAGCGCCACATAGTTGAAGGTTTCGGCAAGGGGATGAGCTTCCTCCGGCCTCATATTGCCGATCTCCACCGGCGAATAGCTCCAGATACCGACATGAAACAGCAGCAGATTGTTGGTGGTCGTCACTGCCTGACAAATGCGCTCGACATGACTGCCCGCTTGGGCACCGATATAGCCAAGACCATAGATATTTACCCCGCCAATGGCAACCCGCCCACCCATGCCGGTTTCATCGTCAAACAGATCAAAGCGATAGCCACCCTCATCAGTACGCGCCGGACGCAACAGCTTGATATAGCCCATCTGCGACAACGCCTCCATCCACGAAATACTGTCGCGGCGGTGAATCCAGTCATGATTGCCCTCAATAGCGATACACGGGATTCCGGCATCCTTGAGCGGTTGCAGGGTTTCAATGGTTTTGGCAAAAGTTTTCGGCAGAATTTGGCCGACATGGAACAGGTCACCACCGATCAGCACCGCATCAACCTGCTCAGCCAGCGCATCGGCAACGATATTGCTCAGACAGATGAAAAAGTCTTGGTAACGCGCAGCCTCACCGATGGAGTTGCGGTATGTTTTACCAAGGTGGATATCGGCAGTGTGGATAAAACGCATCAGTTGTCCGTTACGGTGTGAAAAAATAATTGTTCCTGATTAATACCAATCTTCCGCTATCGCCACGAAGGTCGTCACTCTCGCGTAGGCGGGAGACTAGAAATCTATGCAAAACCTCTGGATACCCGCTTTCGCGAGCATGACGAATACGGGGAACAGAACCAGAGCGGAAGATTAGTGCTACTCGGGTAATTGTTTAACATGAGGGTGCAAGTATCGGCGGGGATCACCCACCCGACCATCTGTTGATGGCAAGGCATGGTACCATCAAACTGGGGAATCGGCGTAGAAAAGGTTTCAAAATCCAAGTGGTAGAACGGAGGATACCGCGCCGGTAAAGATCAAACTTATTGATGCCATGACCGTACAGATAAAAAATGGGATTGTGCGGGATTGTGCAGAGCACAAGGACTTGGGGTCTTGGGGCATTGCAACCATTTGCGCAGCAATGATTTGCTCAGCCCCATACTGATTGCCCTACTGCCTTACCTTGCCAGATGTTATCACAGAACAGAAAAGATTACTCCTTGCCTATGAACCCAGGCTGAAGAGTATTTAAAGCGCCACTATCAAAGTTTAAAGAGTGCGCCGAATTTCAGCCAGTCAATGTTCGCATAGCGCACATGCGCTGATATAAACTCGGATGCGAATAGTGAAAGAAAATATAGGCAGGGTGTGGGGTCAGATTGCTCAGATGATTGACGGACAACTTCTTTAAGGCGTTAATTAAGCTATCCCCATCATGATATTGAGCGGCGAAAGCATCGGCCTGATACTCATTGTGGCGCGACCAGCCATGCATCAACAACCCGGTCAGCAGTGAGATGGGACTATACAATAAAACAAAGGCAACCAAACCGACATGAAATACCGCCGTGTCCACACCCAGAGCCTGGCAAAACAGGGCATGCTTAAGAAACAACGACATTAGATAGAAGACAACCCCGGTCTGCCCAATAGAGAGAATGACAGCTTGGAGAGTGTGCTTCTTTTGGTAATGACCAATCTCATGGGCTAATACTGCCACCACCTCTTTTGAGGTCAGGTCATTAATCAGGGTATCAAACAACACAATACGTTTCTTGGTCCCTAACCCGGTAAAATAAGCATTGGCTTTAGTTGAACGCTTTGATCCATCGAGGACAAAAATATCTCGAACCGGGAAATCAACCTTGGCGGCAAATTCTTCGATCGCCGTTTTCAGCTCCCCCTCTTCCAGCTTGGTCTGTTTATTGAACAGCGGAACGATCAAGTTGGAATAAAACAGGGTAAGAAAGAGACTTAAGCCACTAACGCTAATCCAACTGTAAACCCAGAATAGCTGCTTGGTTTGATAATAAAACCAAGCAACACCAGCCAGAACCGCACCACCGATTAGAATCGTCAGCAGCCAGCCTTTGAGCTTGTCGACGAAAAAAGTTTTAACATCCATCTTGTTAAAACCAAAGCGCTGCTCAATGACGAAGGTCTGGTACAGATCAAAGGGGAGGGAGAACAGATCCTGTGCTAACCACAACACTGCGAAAAAGACCAACGTTTGGATAATAACATTGGATGAGAATTGCACTGCCACACCGTGTACCCAGGCAAATCCATCAACAAACAAAAAAGCCATAAGCAATATCAAACTGAACGTGGAGGTCACAAAACCAAAACGGGTGGTCACACTTTGGTAGTTTTGCTGCTGACGGTACTTATCCGGGTCATAAAGCCCTTGCAGTTCTGCAGGAGGCTGATGCCCCATCCAGCGGGCATTCAAACCATCCACAAGACGTTCCAGCGCATAATTTGCAATTAGAATAACAATGATAGTCGTAAAGATAATAGTTTGCATGGCTTTATGGTTTATCAGGGGTTAACTATGACGGAGCACGAATAAATGAATCAGAAAATGAGACAAGGGGATAAATCAGGAAGCGGAGTCTAGTATTCTGCGTACCAGAGGATACGCTTTACAAGCGACACAATAACTGAACCCAGCTTCCAATGTTGCGAAAATAGCCAGCGTAGCAGCAAAGCACACAGCAACAAAATTATAACCAAACAACCAACTCAACGCCGTGATACTGATAAAAACAAAAGCCAATTTCGCGGCAAAAAGCTTGGGACCGGCATTCGTCAGTTTGGGAGTCACCTTGCACCAGCGCAGCAAAACGTTACTTACGATATTGACAGGACTAAAAGCTGGATTCAGGAAACCACGCAGCAAAAAATCTACGACCAATGGCAAGATAACCCATTTTGCAGATGTGAAGATAAACACCACAATACAGATCACGGTTAAAAAAGCATTAAGCTGGCACGCTTTGCCGTTAACCTGCTGAGATGAAATAGGACACGCTTGTGCCATGAGTAAATACTCCTTAAGAAACTGAAACATATTAACATCAATATATTGATCGTTTTTATACGCGGAGTGAGTTTGTATGTCTAGATGTTTCTTTTAAGCGATGAGTATCACAGCGTTCAACAATTGGACAATCTAAGCATAAAGCTCTTTTACTTAAAAAACATAGATACTTTATCGACATTACTCAAAACGTCTAAAAAACCTTTGATATTCAGCGTGCTTACCTTTACAATATCTTCCACACCAGCACACTAAACACCGTAGTTTCATGTAAAATCCTGGCACACCTCTTGGCACCCGGACAAAGGTTATTAGCAATGGCACAATATATGTTTGCTATCGCTGTTAACTGGTCTGAGAACATCCGAGGTGTTCAAGCTACAGAGAAAAAACATCCTGAGTAGCACTAATCTTCCGCTCTGGTTCTGTTCCCCGTATTCGTCATGCTCGCGAAAGCGGGTATCTGACACAGTACAACGCACCTTGGACGAGTTAGGGCTAAATGACAAAAAAGACCGCCACACCACTGTCAGAATGACCGAACAGCGCTAGCAATAACACTATCAGGCGTACAGCTGACAGCATTGGTGACCTACTAGAAAAGACCCCAAGCACCGTGGTGGAACTTAAAAAACAGAACGACAAACAACAAGCAAACAAGAGAACATGATGAGGTTGCTAGAGCAGCGGCAAGCAGAAAAATAACTCTTTACTGTTGCAGTAAATCACATATACTTATCAGCACATGATAACAAAGGATAAAGCATGAAATATCCTGAGCTTGAAACCATGCTCAACCTGAACGGTGAAATCTTTCCGATGGAGAACGGCTACTGGACGAAATTTGAAGCTTGGAGGGTAACCCCCAGCGAGCAGATACCCCACGGCATTAAATACAGCTTCACACTTCACGATAGACACAACCGACGGGTTATTGGTTTCGACAATGCCCACACCATCAAGCCAAAACGTAAAAACTACACAGCCAGAAAGATAACTTGGGATCACAAGCACCAACAAGAGAGAGTTTTCCCCTATGAGTTTGCAAGCGCTGGACAATTGCTTGAGGACTTCTGGAACGCTGTAGACGACTACCTGAGAGGAAAATATGCCTGAAAATATGCTGAATATCGGCATCATGTCAAAAGAGGATTACCGCAAACGAACCATTGCCATTGCCAAGGGAGAATACGCTCCCCGAGTCAATGAGCCTAAAATCTGGTTTGAAAGCCTGCAGTCTATGGCTCAGATTCTCAACAATGAGAATCAAAAGCTGCTTAAAATCATCATTGAAGAACAGCCGCAGTCGTTAAAAGAACTTGAAGTTATGAGCGGCCGGTCAAGCAGTAATCTTTCGCGCACACTAAAGACCATGGAACGCTATAAAATCGTGAAACTAGAAAAGCGAGAACGGCGCTTGATTCCAAAGGTTGAAGCTGATGGTTTTTTGATTCAGGTTGGCATACAGTAACCTGCTATTCACGCTACAGGAACACCAAACATACAAGGCGTTAAACTTCACCGAACGCGAAACAGGCGAAAGAACACACCATGACCTTTGAAAACAAGATTGCGCAAGTAGACCAGCAGCAACAGCAGATCAACCAGTTGCGCCCCCTTACCACAGACGCCCTGATACAGTTGCGCGATTACTACCGCATAGGCTTGACTTACAGCAGCAACGCCCTTGAAGGTAACACCTTAACTGAGAGTGAAACCAAGGTGGTACTTGAAGATGGTCTGACCATTGGCGGCAAGCCCCTACACGACCACCTAGAAGCCATAGGCCACAGTGAAGCCTTCAACATGGTCTATGACCTATCACAAACACAGACCATTGACGAACAAGCGATATTGACCATGCACCGCCTTTTTTATCAGCGCATAGACAACGACAACGCCGGTAGCTATCGCACTAAGCCAGTAATTATCACCGGCACCAGCTATACGCCCCCGCCACCTTCCAAAGTTGCACCGGCTATGCAAGAGTTTGTTGCACAGATACCCACCAAAAGAGACACCATGCACCCTGTTAACTTTGCTGGATGGCTGCATATCCGCTTAGCGAATATTCACCCTTTCATTGACGGCAACGGCAGGACAGCACGGCTGTTGATGAATCTGGCACTTATGCAAGCAGGCTACCCGATAACCATTATTCCACCATTGGTAAGAGGCGAATATATCTCAACCCTGCAAGCCAGCAACAACGACGACAATCAGCCGTTTATCAATCTGCTATCAAACATGGTCTGGGAAGCACAGCGGGAATATTTACATTTGGTGCAGAGCTTGACGGCAGAATGAAAAAAATGGGGATCTAGGAAGAAGGATTTAAAAACCTGTTCCGAAAGTTATTACGCCGTACCTGTAAAACAAAAAGCACCTACAGCTAAAAGCCGTAAGTGCCTGATTTTGAATTTATGGTGGAGCTAAACGGGATCGAACCGTTGACCTCTTGAATGCCATTCAAGCGCTCTCCCAACTGAGCTATAGCCCCATAAGACGAAGGCGTTTATACCAAACCAGTACGCGCCGTGTCAATTGATTTCGTGCACAGCAGTGATAAAACTCACCTACAACTGGCAGTGATTAATCGTGACAACCACAGCCACCACCACAACATCCAGTCTTAGACAGCTTCAATGGATCTTTTTGGGTTAAGCGGGTTAGCGCATCCATGTATTTTTGCCCAGTTTTTTCTACAATGTCACGTGGCAAATCTGGTGCCGGAGCGGATTTTCCCCAATCAAGTGTTTCCAAATAATCACGTAAAAATTGCTTATCAAAACTTGGCTGCTGTCCACCTGGCTTATATAGATCTTTCAGCCAAAACCGGGAAGAATCAGGGGTAAGAGCCTCGTCGATCCAGATCAGTTTACCATCTACGGTGCCAAACTCGAATTTGGTATCAGCAATGATTATCCCCTTCTGCTCAGCGATGTCACGCGCCCGCTCATAGATGGCAATAGTGGTATCACGCACCTGAGCTGCTAATTCTGCCCCACAGAGTTTTTCAACCTCGGCAAAGGAGATATTTTCATCGTGTGTACCCAGCTCAGCTTTGGTTGATGGAGTAAAGATCACCTGAGGCAACTTATCACTCTCGCGCAGACCTTCGGGCAACTGAATACCGCAGATAGCGCCTGTTTTTTTATAATCTTTCCAACCTGAACCTGAGATATACCCGCGCACAATGCATTCAACCGGCAACGGTTTAGCTTTTTTCACCAACATGCTGCGCCCTTCAAGTTGCGCGCGATATTGATGAGTTTCTGCAGGAAAATCATCAACGTTAGTGCTGACGATATGGTTAGAAATAATATCGGTCATTTGTTCAAACCAATATTTGGAGATTTCGGTCAGAACATAACCTTTTTGCGGAATACCCTCGTTCATGATGACATCAAATGCCGAGATACGATCGCTGGCCACGATCAACAAGTATTCACCCACATCGTAAATATCGCGCACCTTACCCTGATTAACCAACTTCAGTTCAGGACAATCGCTTTGCATCACTATTGGTGTCATCACTCTTTCCCTTCGATTGAACGCAAAATAGATGGAGAAATAACTATCTCGGCATCGGCTCTAAGCGTAGCCAATTTATCTTTTAGCATCTGATCTTGTTTAGTACGTAATACACTAACCCTTAAATCCTCTGATTCTTCAGCTGTCAGAGCAGTAGGATCTGCCGGATGTAGCTGTTTCAAACGGACAATATAAAAGGTATCAGCAGTAGCAAAAACTTTGTCGGCCGCTGGATTTTTGATCGTCAAGGCAAATGCTGCATCGGACAATCCATCAACATTGCCCAGGGTAGGGACAAAACCACCCATGGCCCGACCGAACATTCCAGTTTCCCCGAGCTTAGCTCCTTGGGGAACCAGAGTTTTCATACTGGCGCCGGCCAACAAATCCTTGATGGCACTATCAGCGTTTTGTTGCGCCAGTTTTACCGCCTCAATGTTACGCACTGCTTCTTCTACCTGCGGGCGCACCTGAGACAATTCAGGAATATAGCTGGCCTGCTTGTCAGCAACTTCGCACAAATAGATACCATTGGCAGTCTTAATTGGCGCAATTAATTGTCCTTTATCAAGGACAAAGGCGTGTTGGCTAAACTCATCATTTTGACCAATTGCAGGAATAGCTTCTCCCCGTTTAAACCAGCCAGTTGTTGCAAGAGACACCTGCAAGCTCTGGGCGGCGGCAACCAGACCGCCTTCTTTACGGTTAATATTATACGCATCCATAGCCTTTTCATAGGCCATGCGCTCAGTCAATTCCTGAGTCAGACCCTGCTCAACCTCAGCAACAACTTCGCTCAACGGTTTAAATCCAACCTCGACATACCCTTGCGCTTTAATGATATGGTACCCGGCGCGACTCTTAACCAGCGCGACTGCGTCAACGGCCAGATCAAAAGCGGCAGCCTCAAACGCTGGATCCATTGTCCCGCGTTTAAAGAAACCAAGCTCACCCCCATTGGCAGCGGTGGTATTATCCTGCGAATATTTTTTGGCCAATGTGGCAAAATCGCCATTTTGTGCTTTTGCCAGTATGTCGTCGGCCAGTTTCTTTTTTTCGGCTTGAGTAGTTTCATCTGCGTCAGCGCCAACCTTAATCAGGATATGGGCAACTGACACCTGTTCCGGCACATCATATTGAACCAGATGGCGATTGTAGTATTGCTCCACATCTGCATCGGTAAAGCTTATTTGGTCACTATAATCGCGTGGGTCGAGCACAATAAAAGACAGCTCCAGCTGCTCAGCTACCCGCCAAGACTCTTTATGGTCAGTATAATAATCATTTAACTGTATTTCACTCAACTCAACCTGTGCAGCAAAATCACTAGCGGCATACGGCACATATTCAAGATTTATTTTTTCATTCTGACGACGATATTCAGCTACAACATCTTCGTCGGTTACCGTTATTTCCGCCTGCAACCTTGCCCGTACCATGGCAATAAGCATTTGGCGGCGCTGGTTTTGCTCAAACAGTTCTGGTTTCATGCGCTGGTAGTCAAGAACAGCCAAGTAGCGTTCCTTGCTAAATCTACCATCTTCCTGGAATGCCGGTTCCGCAGCAATCACTTTAACCATTTCGTCCTTGGTTACCTTCAGGTTAATACGCTCCGCCTCTTGGAGCAGGAGGGTCTGATCAATCAAATTATTTATCGCCTGCTGGGACAAGCCAATCTGCTGTTCCAACTCAGGAGTGAAGCTCTGCCCATATATTTTCTTATAGAAATTGTAAATATTGCCATAGGTCGACTTGAAATCATCAAAGCTGACATCTGTTCCATTTACCCGCGCTGCAACTGTAGTTTCGCGTGATTGCTCACCGCCTTTACCCCAAACCAGAAAAATAGTACCAATAAATGTTGCAATTATTACCCAGAAAACAATTTGAACAATAGTAGTTTTCTGTTTTCTGCGGATGATATCCAGCATAGTTATAGTTCTCCTCGACTAACGACCTCAACTAACACCAATTAAATACGGGTGAAAAACAGCTTTGTATATTACGTCAACACTCTAGAGTAATGCAATAAGTTTTACCCGCGTTTCTCCGCAGCCACTATACACCTTCCAGCGCCGGTACCTAACCAATGGTTCCGGGGACAATGACACATGTCACCTTCTACATTTTGTCAGCTTCAAAGTTCTTCTATGTTTGCCAGCAAGCCACTATTTATCCTTGAGCCTGAGATAACTTTCTGCTAAGTTACTCCTCTTACATGCTGGGCAAAAAATTGCAATAAACCTATGCTCCGCCAATAAACCTATGCTCCGCTCATCTGCACAGAGGGAATCATCTTTATGTTTAATTTTCTTAACTCCTTTTGGGGACTGTTTTCTAACGATCTGGCCATCGACCTCGGCACGGCTAACACTTTGGTGTACCTCAAGGGCAAAGGGGTTGTTGTCAGTGAGCCATCGGTGGTGGCAGTGCAAAAAGGGGCTAATGGTGTAACAAAGGTGCTTGCCGTTGGCACCGAAGCTAAGAAAATGTTGGGACGCACTCCAGGCAGCATCATCGCCATTCGCCCCATGAAAGATGGCGTTATTGCCGATTTCGACATAACAGAAGAGATGCTACGTTATTTCATCCAGAAAGTTCACAACCGTAAAGCTTTGGTGCGTCCGCGCATTGTAATCTGTGTCCCCTCAGGTATTACCCAAGTTGAGAAACGCGCCGTCAAAGAATCTGCCGAGTCTGCCGGAGCACGTGAAGTTTACCTGATTGAAGAACCCATGGCTGCGGCAATTGGTGCGGGCCTACCTATTACCGAGGCCAATGGCAATATGATCGTCGACATAGGTGGAGGCACCACCGAGGTCGCTATAATTTCTCTTGCCGGCATTGTCTACGCAAAAAGCGTGCGCGTTGGTGGTGACAAGCTTGATGAGGCCGTCACCCAATACATCAAGCGCAAATACAATATGCTTATTGGTGAGCGCACAGCCGAACAGATTAAAATTGAAATCGGCAGCGCCTTTGCGTTGGATGAAGAGACGACCATGGATATCAAAGGTCGCGACCTGGTCAGCGGTATTCCGCGCACTCTCCAGATAAACTCTCAAGAGATCCGTGAAGCTTTAGCGGAAACGGTCAATGCCATTGTTGAGGCGGTTCGCGTAGCGCTAGAGCAAACGCCACCAGAACTTGCTGCTGACATTGTTGATCGCGGTATCATTCTGGCGGGCGGCGGAGCACTTCTTCACGGGCTGGACAAATTGCTCCAGCAGGAAACCAGTCTTCCCGTTGTCATAGCGGAAGATCCGTTATCCTGCGTGGTTAAAGGCTCTGGTGCCGTACTCGACGAACTAGACCTGCTGCGCCGGGTAACTGTTGCCACCTAACAAAAGAACGTATCGCCCGCTATGTGAAGCCGCATAGCAGGCAAGATTATTCACACTTAGCGCAGCTCGCCATCAACATTGAAGTTAGACAACCACTAGCCACACTGGTCGCTCATGCTGGAATTCATCAAAAAGCACCAGTCAACCATTTTATTCATATCTCTAGTGACTGGGGCTTTACTCCTTTATTCAAACAGCTTACGCCAAAAACAGCACACTACCCTGTTTGAGCGCGGAATACTGCAATTAACCCGACCGCTTTACGGTACTATTGACACCACCTCACGCAACATCGCCAACATATGGCACGACTATATTGACCTCACCACCGTTCGACAACATAATATTAAGTTACAGGAGCAAATGCGCCTCCTACGGAGACAACTGCTTGAGCTCCAAGAAGTTGCACAAGAAAACATCAGGTTGCGCACACTGCTACATTTTCAGCCTGAGCCACAGCAGCACGAAATACCGGCTCGCATAATCGCAGTTGATGCGACAAACTGGTTTCGCACTATCACCATCAACAAGGGAACCGACGACAATGTGCATAATGGGCTCCCGGTTATAGTTGCCGAAGGAGTTGTCGGGCGCACCATAAAATGTTCCGCCACCAGCTCCAGGGTGCTGCTAGTCATTGATGCCGCATCTGAAGTTGCCGCCCTAATCCAGCACAACCGCACACGCGGCATTGCCCGCGGCAGAGGGACCAATTTAACCTTCGACTATGCATTACGTAATAAAGATGTCCAAATCGGTGACATGGTAATTACGGCTGGCACTGGCGGTGTATTCCCTAAAGGGATACCCATCGGCACCATCAGCAGCATCAACAAACTGGATTATGGGCTATTCCAAACACTGGAGCTGACCTCCTGTGTAGACTTCTCCCGCTTGGAAGAAGTTCTGGTCATTCAAAACGAACAACAATGAAACGCTTATTACGCTATCTGATAACTGGCATAACCCTGATTGTATTGCAAACAGCGGTACTCCCACATTTTTTGGGCATGCAACTACGTCCTGATCTCCTGTTAATCCTGGTGCTGTATTCCAGCCTTAGCAATACGTCTGGTTCTGGTGCCTTCTATGCGTGGATTTTAGGCTGCCTGCTGGACGTATTCAGCGGCACAACCCTAGGGCTATATGGCATCGTAATGTTAATAATTTTCTGTGCTAGCGCTGGCGTCGGGCGTCAATTCAACCGCGAAAACAAAATAACCATGGTGGTGGCAACAATTATTGGCACCATTGCTCAAGTCGCACTTCTCGTATTTATGTTACTCTGCTTTGCATCCACGCCGCAAAGCTGGCTGCCAATTGTCAAACAGCTGCCCCTGCAACTACTGCTCAACCTCTCCGCCATTATTTTATTCACCCTGCTGAGAGAACCGCTTAAAGATTTTGTCAACCGGCACAAAGGGCACAGCCCCACCAGGTGGAGCCATACATCATGGCATTAAATAGCCCACAGCCAGATGATATTAGCAGAAGAAAACGTTTTATGTGGCTCATACTGCCAGCGATATTTCTGTTTGCGTTAATAGGCTTACGGTTATGGACACTACAGATTATTTATGGTGAGCGCTACGAGCTACTATCGCAAAAAAACCGCACCCGCTATATTCCAATCGCCGCGCCACGCGGAGCGATATATGACCGCGACGGATTGTTATTAGTTGACAACAGACCTTCTTTTACCGTTTCGGCACTGAGGCAGGAGGTTGTTGACAAACAACTTCTGTTGCAAAATTTAGCCACATATCTGAATTGCGATTGGCACCAATTAGATCAGGACTGGAATAAGAGGCGTTACTTTCCACAGTACCGCCCCATACCTTTAAAACAGGATATCGACAGAGCAGTACTAGAACGACTGGCGGAGAACTCAGTTACCCTGCCCGGAATGCTCATTGAGGTCCAACCCATGCGTGCCTATCCGTTTCGTGAGGTAGCAGCTCATCTGTTTGGTCACATTGGTGCCATCACTCAAGAAGAGTTGGGTCGGGAGACATACCGAGATTACAATGCTGGTGATTTTATCGGCAAAACCGGCTTAGAAAAACACCTAGAAAGCTACCTACGCGGGACTGCTGGTGAAAAACTGGTTGAGGTAGACGTTAAAGGCAAGCAGTTGCGTCAGCTACAGGTTCGCCCGGCGCTTCCAGGCAACAGTGTATTTTTAACCTTGCAGCTCGATCTGCAATTGCGCACCGAACAGGCCTTTGGCGATCATGCTGGTGCAGCAGTAGTGCTGGATGTAAACAATGGCGAAATTCTCGCTATGGTCAGCCGACCAGCTTTCGATCCGGAAATGTTTGCCCGCGGTATAACTTCCAAGGAATGGAGCGCGCTGGTTAACAATCCGAGCAATCCACTACAGGACAAATCGCTTAGTGGTCAATACCCCCCCGGCTCCACCTACAAAATGGTAACGGCTCTGGCCGCTTTACAGTCTGGAGCTATAACACCGAACACCATAATTGACTGTGCTGGTCGCACCACTATAGGCAACCGCGATTTCCGCTGTTGGAAAAAGACTGGGCATGGCGCGACAAATTTAAGAAAAGCGCTACGCGAAAGTTGCGATGTATGGTTTTACGAGGTTTCGCTTCGTGTTGGGGTGGAGCGTATGTCAACAATGGCGCGCCAGCTTGGCTTAGGGCGAAGTTATGACCTCCCCCTGGACAATGAGAAATCCGGCCTCATACCTGACAAAAAATGGAAGTTACAGCGCTATAACTTACCTTGGTACCCGGGGGAAACCGCCATCGCTGCGATCGGTCAGGGTTATGTACTAGCCACGCCATTGCAGTTGGCCGTCATGACCGCTACTATTGCCAATGGGGGCACCCTGTACCGACCACAAATCCTTAAAACAATCACCACACCCAAGGGCAAAACCATAAAAACCTATGCGCCAGAAAAAATCCATGATTCCAGATTGAACCAGCAACAACTTAACTATGTAAAACAAGGGATGGAAGAGGTTGTTAATCATCCGCGCGGCACCGGCAAATCAAGTGCTCTGCCCTATGTTATGGTCGCTGGTAAGACCGGCACCGCCCAGGTAATCCGCATGAAAGATGATCCTATAGATGGGGAGCTGATTGACGTGGAAGAGATCGCCTACCGCCACCGCGACCATGCTCTCTTTGTTGCCTATGCTCCCGCGAAGAAACCACAAATAGCAGTGGCTATAATTGTCGAGCACGGGCAACACGGTGGCAGCGCTGCTGGTCCAATAGCTCGGCAAATTTTTGAGCAGTATTTTGCCCCCGGCAAAAAAGAGAATAGTTCACAACCAGAGCGACCAATCAACATAAATCAACAAAATCACACTGGAGCTAATGATGTTTGATCGTCGTTTAATTGGCAACTTCGACTGGCCTTTAGTGTTGCTCGTTATTCTCACCACAATTATCGGAATACTTAATTTATATAGCGCTACATCCAGCTGGAACATGCTCGGACAACCTGTCTACATGAAACAATTGTATTGGCTAGCTCTAGGCCTGACCGTCGCCCTGAGTCTAACCATATTCAATTACCGCCACCTGGAACACATGGCCATCGGTGCCTACCTCGGTTGTATAGGCTTATTGGCCGGGGTGCTAATTTTCGGCAAAACCAGCATGGGAGCAACCCGCTGGATAAATATTGGTTCGTTTAATCTGCAACCTAGTGAAATCACAAAAATTGTCTTGATTATAGCCTTGGCAGCTTATTTTAGCCGTCATGAATCACCGATAGGCTACAGTTTAACGGAATTAATCGCCCCGGGCATATTATTGATTATGCCAGTAGTGCTAATAATTAAGCAGCCGGATCTCGGCACAGCCATGTTGCTTATTTTTATTGGCGCTACCATGGCTCTGTTCGCCGGCATTCAGCGCTGGGCCATGACAGCACTATCACTGTTGGCAACAGCTGCACTCAGTGGTGGATGGTTTTTGCTCCATGGCTACCAAAAAGAACGCATCCGTACCTTTCTTGACCCGGAGCGTGATCCACTTGGCACCGGCTACCACATAATTCAGTCAAAAATCGCGGTAGGCAGTGGAGGATTCTGGGGCAAGGGGTTTATGCATGGCACCCAGTCTCAACTCTCTTTTCTCCCCGAACGTCATACAGATTTTGCTTTTTCTGTATTTGCTGAGGAGTGGGGCTTTATGGGGTCAATGATTCTATTAAGTCTCTATCTAGGGATAGTCTTATGGGGTATCTATATCGCCCGCAAAGCGGATTCAAGTTTCGGCATGTATCTGGCTATTGGTATCACGGCGATGATTTTTTGGCATATCGTTGTTAACCTTGGCATGGTTATAGGATTATTGCCAGTTGTCGGCGTCCCCTTACCGCTGTTCTCCTACGGTGGGACCAGCATGCTCACCACCATGATCGGCATCGGGTTATTGCTCAATATCAGCATGCGCCGCTTTATGTTTTAACAATCAGAGCAACAAATACTCCCCAAAGTTCATATAGGTCAAGGTATCTGTTGCGTTTACAACATTAAATATACATAATTGACCACAATGAATCTTTCTAACCGTTTTCGCCTAAATCCCATCTGGCTGTTGTTATTATCCTATATGGGTAGCATCATAATTACTGCCCATACGAGCAGGGATTTATGGGGCAACTATTGCTGGTTATTGCTATTACTTACAGCAATAACATTGCTTGCTTCATGCTTTACCCAGAACATCCGCCCCGCTGCAGCTTTAGCTATCCTGACCCTTACCCTTGGTGCAGGACATTACACTGCTGCCCAGAGTCCGACGACCGGGACCACAAACCTTAGTAAAATACATGAAGTCAGCGTTCAAGCGAGCGTTATCCGCATTGATCCGCAACCTAAGCGGTGGCGGATGGACGTGGCTTTGGAACAAATTAGCGATCAGCACTTAAGCTCGCCCGCACAGGGCAAGTTACGGGTTCAGGTGCTAACTCCGAAGGCAGTAGATACTATCGACAACAGCAGGTCGACTATTCTGCCCGGCGATCACATTATCTTTCGCGCCAAGTTGTATCAACCGCGGTTACTCGACCTGCCAGCGGAGTTCAACTACCCCAGATATCTAGCTAGCCGGGGGATTTTCACCTGTGCTTATATTAAAGACAGTGACAGCATACTTAAGCTGGACGCGCCCCACCATATTAGCTGGCGGCAACACATAGAACGTTTAAGATCTAGCGTCGGGCGTAAAATTGAAGCGCTATTGCCCCCGGAAAAAAGCGCCTATTTGCTCAGCCTCACTCTGGGGCAGAAAACACGTTTATCAACAGCGCAACGTGAACAGTTGGCAACATATGGCATCTCCCATCTGTTTTCTATCTCCGGTCTGCATCTTGGACTATTAGCCGGGATATTATATCAACTGATAAACCGCCTATATCGCCGCAGCGAATATCTGCTGTTAAAATGTCCCGCGCAAACAGCGGTGCCGTTGCTATCCCTCCCGGTAATTTTTTTCTACCTGCTATTCACCGGCGCTGCGACCCCAACCGTAAGAGCGGCACTCATCATGGGCTTTGGAGTGCTAGTGCTGCTGTCCCAGCGCCACACCTCTCCCCTTAACTTGTTAGCATTAGTTGCCCTGATAATCCTTGGGTTTGATCCCCTAGCGCTATTTTCTGCTGCATTCCAACTCTCTTTTGCTGGAGTAGGCGCGATTCTTTTCTGTTTGCCTGCCATACACCCGCACTGCCACAGCAGAGCAGCACGCTGGTTCTTCCTGCCCTTTTGGCTAACATTTATTGCTACCTTGGCAACCACTCCCATTGCATTGTGGCACTTTCATACCCTAGCGCCAGCGGCACTAGTATGTAACCTGTTTGCCGTACCTATTATCGGCATGTGCACTCTACCTTTGGCCCTAACCGGAACAGTGCTGATCAGCTTTATCCCTAGCATTGCCTTACCACTGCTGCAGTGCAGCAGCTGGCTAATAAATCTTACCTTGGAATTGGCGCAACAGGTAGCACAGGGCACACTGGCGGCGAAGACTTTATTCCTGAGTCCTACACAACACCTATTGATTACCCTATGCTGTTTAACCCTGCTGTGCGCGTGCAGCAAATCAAAACATAGCTTTAGCGCTATGATGTTTGCAACCATGCTGCTGTGGCTGAGCAGCTGTTGGCAACCGCCACCGCCGCCATTGCAACTAACAGCATTCAGTATTGGTCAAGGTGATTCGCTGCTGTTACGTTTTACCGATAAGAAAACATACTTGATTGATGGGGGTGGATTTTACAGCCCCACATTTGATGTCGGTCAGCGCTTACTAGCCCCGGCACTAGGTTATCTTGGAGTCCATCATTTAGACGCCGTAATATTAAGTCACGACCATCCGGATCATCGCAAAGGGTTGATATATATTTTGCGCAATTTCGCTGTCGATCAATTCTGGTGTTCCATTCCGCTTGCACAACTGCATTACAGTCTGCAACAGGTGATTGCCGAACGCAGCATACCTGTACGGCTTTTTGCCTCCGGCTGGACTAGTGTCAACGCTGACACAGTAACTACCTTGGATGTTTTTGTACCACCAGGCATAAATAACAGTATGAACGACCGCTCCTTGGCACTGTTAGCCCATCATGGTCACGATGGCGTTCTTCTCACTGGCGATCTCGAACAGTACGGCATAGAACAGCTATTAGCCCAACCTTTACCGGCACCCGTCACCCTGCTTAAACTACCACATCACGGCAGCCGACGTTCGGCACCACACCAATTATTATATACGACACAACCCCAAATAGCCGTTGCCAGCCTCGGTTATGGCAACAGTTATGGTTTCCCCCATCAGGAGGTGGTAACCGAAGTGAACAACGTAGGGGCTAAATTGATCCGTACCGATCTTGATGGTACGGTACAATTCGGTAGTTGGGGTAAGGGCTGGGCAGAAAACAGACTATGACCTGTTGCCCAACCAATTTGCAACACAAACAAAAAAGTCCGCCTTATACATATAAGGCGGACTTTTTGTTTAACTAGAAAGCAAACTTGCTACAATTGACTACAGTGCATCAATGATAGCATTTAGTGTTGCACTAGGACGCATAGCTGCAGTCACTTTGGCAACATTTGGCTTGTAGTAGCCCTCGATATCAACAGGAGCGCCTTGGGCTGCAAGAAGTTCCGTGTTGATTTTAGCCTCATTAGCCCCAAGATCAGCTGCAATCTTAGCAAACTTAGCTTTCAACTCAGCATTCTTGTCTTGAGCAGCAAGAGCTTGTGCCCAGTACATACCAAGATAGAAGCTACTACCGCGATTATCAATCTCATTAACCTTACGAGAAGGTGCTTTTGCATTCGACAGATAGCTCGTAACTGCTGTATCCAGAGTATCAGCAAACAATTGAGCCGTTGCATTGCCCGAAGTCTTAGCAATATGCTCTAAAGATGGAACCAGAGCACAATACTCACCCAGTGAATCCCAACGCAAGTGACCCTCTTTGATGAATTGCTCAACGTGCTTAGGAGCAGAACCACCAGCACCTGTTTCAAACATTCCACCACCCTTTAGCAGCGGTACAATTGACAGCATTCTTGCACTGGTACCCAGCTCAATAATTGGGAACAAGTCAGTAAGATAATCACGAATCGCGTTACCAGCAACAGATATTGTATTCAACCCTTTACGACTTCTTGCTAAAGATATCTTCATTGCTTCATCTGGTGTCTTAATAGTGATATCAAGACCAGTAGTGCCAAATTCCTTGAGGTACTTCTCAACTTTAGCAATAATTTGCGCATCGTGACCACGCTGTGGATCAAGCCAGAAAATTGCTGGTTCACCAGAAGCTGTAGCACGTGTTATTGCTAATTTTACCCAGTCTTGAATTGAATCATCCTTGGCTTGACATGAACGGAACACATCACCCGTGGCAACTTTTTGCTCAAGCAGAGTTTTACCTGAGGCATCAACAATACGGATAGAACCATCACCTGTAGCGATAAAAGTTTTATCGTGAGAACCGTACTCTTCTGCTTTTTGCGCCATCAGACCAACATTAGAAACGGCACCCATAGTAGAAGGATCATATTGACCATTTTTTTGGCAATCTTCAATTACCACTTGGTACATTGTTGAGTAGCAACGATCTGGGATCATCGCTAAAGTATCTTGCAACTGGTCTTCTGTGTTCCACATACGCCCGCCATCACGGATGACTACAGGCATTGAAGCATCTATAATAACGTCGTTAGGTGTATGCAGGTTGGTAATCCCTTTGCTGGAATCAACCATAGCCAACCCTGGACTTGTTTTATATACCGCCATGATATCTGCTTCAATCTCAGCTTTTTTGGCAGCAGGTAATTGACCAAGGCGGGAATATACATCACCCAAACCATTATTGATATTTACGCCCAACTTTTTGAACGTATCTGCGTGTTTTTCAAATACATCTTTAAAGAAAACAGTAACACACTGACCAAACATGTATGGGTCAGAAAATTTCATCATGGTTGCTTTGAGATGCAAAGAAAGCAACACACCTTCTTTTTTAGCTACTTCAATCTGCTCTGCGTAAAACTTACGCAATGCAGCAATATTCATTGTTGATGAATCAAGAATTTCACCAGCACGCAAAGGCATTTTTTCTTTCAAAACAGTAACAGTGCCATCAGCACCAACAAATTCATAATTTACCGTAGTAGCTTTGGCAACCGTCACTGATGTTTCACTGCCATAAAAGTCACCTGAAGTCATATTGACAACACGAGTTTTGGAACCAGCAGGCCAAGGTTTCATCATACGATGAGGATTTTTCTGAGCAAACTTTTTAACTGAAGCAGCCGAACGACGATCTGAGTTACCTTCACGAAGAACTGGGTTTACCGCAGAACCAAGGCACTTAGCATAGCGATTTTGCAACTTTTTCTCTGCATCCGTCTTAGGCTCTTCAGGAAAGTCAGGAACATCGAAGCCCTGGCCTTGCAGCTCTGCGATCGCTTCTTGAAGCTGAGGGATGGAAGCACTGACGTTAGGTAATTTAATGATGTTGCATGTAGGATCTTGAGTCAACTCGCCCAATTCCGCCAAGTAATCAGCTACTTTCTGATCATCTTTCAGAGCGTCAGGGAAATTAGCAAGAATACGCCCAGAAAGGGAGATGTCACGTGTCTCAACATCAACACCTGAACCCTTGAGGAATTTCTGTACAATCGGTAGCAACGCGTAAGTTGCTAACGCTGGTGCTTCATCAATTTCTGACCAAATAATCGTTGACATGTTTTCTCCTTGAAATTGTTAATAACAATGGTAACTGTGGTCGTACCCCATCAAATAATTTGTAAAGTCCATATTCTTTATCTGATTTACGACCTCACTTTAATCCTCACTTTAATCTTATCCACAATTCATCAAAAACGTTGTACACAGTATGCAAAAGACCAGCCACTGTCAAGGGAAAACCAAACCAGCGCACAACAAGAGCCACACTGCACTAGAGCGCCCTGGAGCTAACCAACCATCAGCGAGTCAGCACCCTTTAAACGTGTCCACAAAAGCTGTTAATACAACTTATTTTTATAACGGGGGCTTCACATCGACCGGATAATACTGTATTACACAGATTACAAAAATTGCCTGCTTATTTATTGCAAGCGATAAACAGTGCAATCTAGCCACACCAAGGAGAATTAGCGTGAGCATTACCGGTATCAAAGGGATGAATGACATTCTGCCCGCAGACATCACTGCGTGGCAATTTTTAGAGGAACAGGCACGAAAGATTTTCAGCACCTACGGCTGTCAGGAAATTCGCGTGCCCGTGGTCGAAAAAACTGAGTTGTTTTGTCGATCAATTGGCGAAACCACAGATATTGTCGAAAAAGAGATGTATACCTTTACCGACAAAAGCGACCACTCCATCACCCTGCGCCCCGAGGGGACAGCACCGGTAATTCGCGCATTTATTCAGCACAAACTATACAATCAAGACCAGATCTCCAGGCTGTACTATATGGGGCCTATGTTTCGTTATGAGCGCCCGCAAAAAGGGCGCTACCGCCAATTTCACCAGATCGGCGCTGAGGTTATCGGCATTGATGATCCGCGTATCGACGCTCAGATGCTGGCAATGCTGAGCCATTACTTTGAAGCTGTGGGTATCAGCGATGTCAGTCTACAGATCAACTCGCTTGGTTGCCCTAAATGCCGCCCAGGCTATCGCGCAACCTTAATAGCCTATCTTGATCAACGCCATGAGCAGCTATGTCCCGACTGTCAACGACGTTGCTCCAGCAATCCACTGCGGGTGCTCGACTGCAAGATCAAGGGCTGCCAAGAAGCGACAATTGATGCTCCATCAGTACTTGATCACCTATGCTCGGAATGTGATACCCACTTCAGCGCGGTACAGCAACATCTGGATCTGCTCGGTACCAGCTATGTTATCAACAATCGCATGGTGCGCGGGCTTGACTACTACACCAAGACCACCTTCGAGATGGTGACTAACAGTCTGGGCTCCCAAAACGCTGTGGCCGCAGGCGGTCGCTATGATGGATTAGTAGCTGAGCTCGACGGTCCGGCTCTGCCCGGCATCGGCTTTGCCATGGGATTAGAGCGCCTAGTACTACTCCTTGGCGACAACACTATTAAAGCAGCAACAGCAAAAATCTTCATAGCCACCATGGGAGAAGAAGCAGAGCGCCTCGCCTTCACCCTGCTGCACCAACTTCAGCGCCACGGCATTCACGCCGAAATGGATTTTGGTCACAAGAGTCTGAAAGCACAGCTGCGTCGCGCCGACAAGCTCAATTGCCAGTACACCCTATTTCTTGGTGACAATGAGCTGACCGCTGGCAACGCCCAACTTAAAACAATGGTCGATGGCAGCCAAACGTCTATCGCCATCGACGGAATCTATACCCAGCTATGTACTCTGCTTGACGCCGAGGATACAACATCGCTATAATTCCCCACTTAGTTAATACAATAAACACCTTTTACGTATACCCCCTTGGAGGAATAAACAGTTGAACGATAAACTTGGTAATTGGAAAAGAACTCACTACTGTGGCGACCTGACCAGCGCTCACATTGGCAGCGAAGTTTGCTTGATGGGCTGGGTGCAACGCCGCCGCGACCACGGCGGGCTAATCTTTATCGACCTGCGCGACCGTGAAGGCATTACCCAACTGGCCCTTGACCCTGATCGTGATCCGGAAGCGCACACCAAGGCCGATAAAATACGCAATGAATTCGTCATCGCCATCAAAGGGACAATCTCACCACGCCCCGATGGCACCATCAATCCGAAGATGAAAAC
>Ga0307990_1000803_pt1 | contig 27106 bp, 22 predicted proteins | sample EllFjometagen129_FD_203168 | JGI IMG/M metagenome (GOLD analysis project Ga0307990, IMG submission 203168) | Marine microbial communities from Ellis Fjord, Antarctic Ocean - #129 | ecosystem: Environmental > Aquatic > Marine > Unclassified | place: Southern Ocean | collected 2014-10-08
TACTATCAACTTGATATTCTTGTGATGCATGAAAAGCCTCCTTTTTTGATCGGTATTTTCTTGGTGGAAATTACCAGTCATCATAGAGGCTTTTCTGCATTAAGTCAATGTTTTTATTGAGTTTTTATCATATCTTGGCAACACCTTTTATTACTCTCTTTCACACCTCACCGAGCAGAGTCTGGATGGCAGGGGGGCCGAGGTTGGGCTGCACTTAGGCGGTTTCAGATTAAGGGGCTATCATATGAAAACAAGGTGGCTTGTTCCGGAAGAGAAAGAGACCGCCTTGCAACTGGAATATCTGTTTAGCGACCGGTACCGGATTGGTCTGAATCTGTTTAATAAAAAAGGCGCTCTCGAAGACGCTCAAGTTGCAAGCCTGCAAGGGAAACTTGAACCTTTTGAAAACACGAACATTGAATTTGAAGCGGCATACGGGAAAGATGACAACAAACATGACAACGCCTACTGGCTCAATCTTTACGGGTTCCCGGAGTGGAGCGGATCTTACCGTTTGGAATACATCTACGCAGAACCCGATTTTCCGGGTTACTACCAGGACATGGAGTATATCTCGGGCAATTTCTTCTTTCCCATAAGAAAGCACTTCACCCTGAATGCCACCCTCCGACAGGAAAAAAACAATCTTGATTTAGATCCCTCACTTGGATCGGCCGCCTTAAACAGGTATGCTCAGATAGGTCTGAACTACACATTTAAGACAGGAACAACCCTTTCTCTTGAATCGCAGTTTCGTACCCGTGAAGACCGTTTGGCTGAGCCTGACTTTGACGACAGGGAACTGACCCACAGGATCCGGTTAGGACAAAGCTTCAAAAAACTATTTTTTAATGTTTCTACCGAGCGAGGAAAGACAAAAGACAGGCTGAAGGACCAGACCTCTGATGTGGGAATCTATGAGGGCTCTTGTTATTTTATGCCGACTCATAATCAGAGCTACGGCGGTTATATGCGTTACAGCACTTACAGGGATTCCGAGGACGAAGGCAGGGATACCATAAATACCGGCCTGACCGGTGCTTTCAAGATAGGGAAAAAGGCCAGTGTCAATCTCAAACTTGATAGATATGATAGTATAGGAACCGATTCCGGAGATCGGCACCTATTTGACCTGGGATTGAGTTATCAAGTCTCCAATAAGGCCCAGATTATTGCTCACGGCCGTCATACCTTATATGGCAAAAATTCTGATCAAGAGGATGAAACCGCACTTATTGTCGAATTTACGATTCCATTCGGCCTGCCTGCGGGGCGGAAAAAGAGTGTCGGCATGCTTGAGGGATATGTCCAGGACCAGGAGGCTGGCCAACCGATTCCAAACGCCATCCTCCGCTTGAATGGCGCTACCGCGGTAACAAATAGCAACGGTGAATTTACCTTCCCCGCACTGAAACCGGGGACTTTCTACCTAAATGTCGATACCGCAAGCATCGGCCTTGATCGGATTCCGGCGCAGAAGACCCCTCTGGAAGTGGATATTGAAGGAGGCAGGGAGGAATCAGTTAAAATAGAAATAACAAAAAGTGCCGATTTTACAGGTAAGATTATGGTCTGTAAAATTGTAAAAGAAGATGGACTGCAAAAGGGATTCGCCATTGACAAAGCTGTAAAGAAACCGATCCAGGAGGACGACAAAGAGGAGATAGTTGAAGTCCGCGGCCTGGCGAATGTTCTTTTGGAGTTTAAGAGCAAATTGGAGACATGGCGCGTGCTTACCGATAGAAAAGGACGTTTCAGGTTTGATGATGTAAGGCCCGGGTCATGGACACTTACCGTGCATGCCGACAATCTGCCTGAATATCACTTTCTTGAAAACGATACCTTTGAAATTAAACTGGCACCGGGTGAGAAAAAAAAGATGCTGATAAAGGCTTTGCCGAGGAAGCGTACTGTCCAGATTATTGAGCAAGGTGAGATTTTGATTGAGGAAAAGGGGAAGTAGGTTTGAGTGGAACTGAATCAGGCCGGACGCAGCCGAGAAGGAAATGCGGACCATTAAAAAAAATATCTAATAAATTCAATTATTACAAGGACAGTCTACTGCTTATGAATCAGTTGCTTTACCAGCTCACATCAGTCCTTTGTTACTGAAGACAAATCCTACGACGGGATCCTTCATGTCGATGGTATTCACATCACCACCCGTTCCCCATTTCACCAAGGCAACAAAACCGCCAACTCTCACCTTCCATCCTTTTGCCGGCATTCACGCCAATACTCCATGCCGATATACTCAAACCTGGTCAGACGGACCAATCCATAGATAATCAATGAGGCCAGAGAAGGCAGCAGGTTTAAGAACAGTCAGTCAGTAACCTTTTTCTTTTTCATTGCCCATCTTCAAACTGCATCTCATACAGTTTTTTATAGAGCCCATCTTTAGTAAGAAGATCCTCATGGTTTCCCACATCGCGGATTTCACCGCCTTCAAGGACCACAATAGTATCCGCATAGCGCACGGTTGACAGCCGATGAGCAATGACAAAGGTCGTCCGGTTGGCCATTAAATTAGCCAGGGCTTTTTGGACCATCGCTTCACTCTCAGTATCGAGAGCGCTGGTCGCCTCGTCAAGAATCAGGATTGGAGCATCCCGCAAAATCGCCCGAGCAATACAAATCCTTTGTCGCTGCCCCCCGGAAAGGCGCAACCCGCGATCACCGATGCTGGTTTCATATTTTTCGGGCAAAAGGTCGATAAATTCATCGGCACAGGCCTGCCGGGCCGCCAGGACAACTTCATCATCACTGGCATCCTGCCGTCCGTACCTGATATTATTCATGATCGTATCATGGAAAAGAAAGGTTTCCTGGTCCACCAAAGCAATATTACCGGTCAGATCTGCCAATGAAAGGCGACGAATATCCACCCCGTCAATGGTAATAACTCCTTCCTGTGGATCATAAAAACGATTCAGCAAACCAACCATGGTGGTTTTTCCCGAGCCACTGGGTCCAACCAGAGCAACCACCTCCCCAGGTGAAATGGTGAGGGAAACACCTTTTAATACCGGCAGGTTGTCATAGGCAAAGGTTACCCGGTGAAAAGCAACGGCACCCTGCGCACGTCCTAAAGAAACCGGATCGGAGGGAAAGGTAATTTCAGGTTTTTCATCAATAACTTCAAAGACCCGTTCCGCGGCCCCGACTGAGGTATGCACCAGGTTGCTTACCTTGCTTAATCTTTTCACCGGGCCATACATCATCACCACCGCCGCGATGAAGGAAAACAGCTCCCCCTGAGTTATGGCCCCCGAAAAAACCCGGTGCAAACCATACCAGGCCACACCCGCCATCCCCAGCGAACCTAATAATTCAACAATGGGAGCCGTGGCCGAATTATATTTGAGCACCTTCCTGATAAAATGGTAATAACGCTGATTTTCGTGAAAAAATCGGGAAGACTCATCTTTTTCACGGCCAAAAGATTTCACAACTTTTATACCTGCATAGCTCTCCTGCAAAATAGCACTGAGGCCACCCATGGCCTGCAACCCTCTACGGGTGTTATTTTTAATTTTGCGGCCGATAACCGTTGCTGGAACTATCGCCACCGGCAAAACCAAAGAGGCAACCAAAGCCAATTTCCAATCATTATAGAAAGCCAGCACAATCAGACCAATCAGGGAAAAACTTTCCCGTACCCCACCGACCAGAACATCTGCTGCTGATCGCTGCAGCATGCCAATATCATTAATAATTTTCGATAAAAGCTGGCCGGATGAGTGGCGGGAAAAATACCCCATGGACAAAGAAAGTGAATGAGAATAAATTTCATTACGAAGGTCCTGTACCACCAGTTGACCAGCGGTCTTAATAAAATATTCCTGTCCATAACGGGCAAAGCCCTTGATGGTCGCCAGGACAATAACAACCAGCGGAACGAATTTAATCAGTGAGACATCACCGGCAGCAATAATTTTATCCACCAGAGGCTGAATCAGCTTGGCGATGGCCACATTCGATCCTGCAACCAGCAAAGAACCAACCACGGAAATAAACACCCTCCCCTTATAAGGACGTAAATAAGCCAGGAAGCGTCGGAAAACTGCCAGATTCTTTTTTTTCACAATAGTGGATTCAAGCTATACTTCGTTAGTAAAATAATCGGAGATAACTCCCATGAAGGGATTATATTTTATGGCGTAATGACTGAGACCTTGTTTCACAAAACCGGCAGACATAGTTTCATCTTCCTGCAACAGGCTCCCTTTTCTCTCTTGCCAGGCCCGGGCATCCAGGGAAAGGATTTCTGCCACTTTTCTGGCGTAGGATGCAGCCACCGGAAGGTCAGAGTAGGCGTTGACAAACCAGGGCATCACTTTCCCCACTTTTTCCAGAAAAAGATTATGTTCCGCGCCAAAATCAAGACATGAGCCGGCCGTAAAGTTTTCCATGTGGGACATCTTTTCATAATTAATATAGTTCCCTTGAGCACTAATTTCATAGGCCTTAGTACCGGGAAAGGGAAAGAAAAATGACCAGCGATAACGGCCTGGCTTCGCCTTGGCCATTAATCTGATCGTATCCATAACCTCTTCATAACCTTCATCAGGCAGCCCGATCATCAAGAAAACAGATGTATGAAGACCGAGATTATCAGCAGTCTGGATGGCACTGATTATCTTCTCATTCTTCATATGGCGTTGAAGTATAGTCGCGCGAATTTTTTCGTTGCCGCTTTCAACCCCAAGCTTGACAATTTTACACCCAGCTTCCACCAGATAACGGGCTCTTTCCTCATCAAAAAAACCTACATGGGCATTGACGACAAAGGGCAGAGAACATACTTTTTTGTAGGCTGTGCAAAAATCTTTGATATATTCCCGAGAAAAAGTAAAAAGATCATCGTCAAAAATAAACATGGTAATATTCTGATAGCGTTCCAGCAGGTATTGTATTTCATCAATAATCTGCTCGACATCAAAAAACCTGATATAGTTCAACGCTTTAAAACTACAATGGAGATCCTTTCTGTAGTGCGACACCACCTGGTGGTTGAAACAATAGGAACAGGAAAACGGACAGCCACGAGAGGCCATTAAACCAACCCAGCCATGTTTCACATCGATAATTTTCTGAAAATCAAAAATATCATAATCCTTAAAAGGCAGGCTGGTAAGCTCCGGCAACGGACGAACAGGGTTTATCTGTACGACATCACCTTTCCCGTACCCGATGTTTCTGAGACTGGAAACATCTTCTCCCCGAGATAGCGTCTCAACAAAATCTAAAAACGCTTCTTCAGACTCTCCACGCATAATATAATCAAAGATACCCGTTGCTAAAATCTGTTCCGGCGCGGCCATGGCATGAATGCCACCACATACCAGGAGAGCTGGTGTTGCCTGGCGGGCCCACTCAGCCAGTTTCCTGGCATAAGCCCATTGATTGGTAACCACCGAAAAACCTATGACGTCTGGAGCTATTTGTTTAAGCCGATCACTAAATTGCTCTTGAGACGGCAGCGGCTCTATATCTTCACATAACTGCCAAAGTTCCACCGTATGACCGGCCTGTTTGAGCACCGCGGACAGATGGGCAACACCATAGTTGAACCCAACCTGCGAATGGGCATTGGGGTAAATAAAAAGTATCTTCATAGACAATCCATAATCAAATTACTCCCGTTTTCGAACCAACATCCGGAGATGGGATATACTTTCAACTATCCGGTTCATCCATCAAAACCTTTTCGATGATGCATAATACGGACAATGATGTCTTCGATATCTATTGCGGCTGTATCGGTGAGGCTATCCACATGAACGATATGGCTGCTTTGGCGTCCATAGGCACTCCACCGACGGATAAAACGCATATTATTGGAACCAGCAAATATGGTTATACACGGTATTTCGAGGGCCACACTGATGTGCTGGCAGGCGGAATCATAACCTATAAATTCATCACTGTTGGCAATCAAAGCCCCTATTTCTCCAATCCTGCTCTGGAGACCTATAACTCCCCACGCCAGTCCATCAGTTTCTTCGTCACCAAATATTGTCTGAATAGTTAAATAACCATGTTTTTCAATAACATCAAGCATGGAATTCACTTCATCCAGCTCCTGTTTACCAAACCCTTTATCCAGAAGGATAACCGTATTCGGCTCCCGCAGGAGAGTGAGAAGTAGGCTCTCCTCAAAACGCCGGCCGACTCTTTTTCGCGGGTTGCCCCCAACACCAAAATTTACCACAATAATTCTTTGTGCTCCTTTTCGTCTTAAAAGGTCACAATACCTGGTTGCAATCTCCTGGAAAGGCACAGGAAGCCAGACGTTAGGGTAGCAAAAATCCTTTTTATCAAGAAGAGTGTCCAACCACGAATTGGCCAGCTCCGGCATGGACACATTGTAATTTAGCGAATTACCGGAACGACTGTCGAAAAAATAGTAGCGATCCAAGGACACCAGCGGTAAAATTCCCAACTGAGAAATACGCGAGTCCGGATCTATCAGGATAGCCTCATTTTCTCCACAAGAAGCAACTTCCTGTTTGATAACCTCCAAGGCAGAGTACCAGCTTGACAGGCGTTCCAACAGCCCCCCTTTCCTGGAATAGGCAAGCTTCCTGAACGTAATGCGAGGGTTTCCCCCGTACAGCTCTTCCAGCTTGCTACCACCGATAAGCACAAATTCAGCTTCCGGAAAAATTTTGCTGAGACGCTGAAAAATCACGCTGGTTACCGCAATATCAGCACCAATGGTAACCCGGGATAACAAGAGAATCTTTTGCACCTGCTTGTGGCTGGATAAGGAGTTATGATTGGCTCTTACCCTGTTTATTCGCGCAAGAAGATCGTCAGCCGCATGGATGCCAAACTTTTTTAACGTCTGATCCAGCTCTTTCCCCCCTGGAAGCTGGCGGCAGAAGGTTATTACCTGGGCCATGATCTTATTGTAGGTTATGGTCTGCAACTCTTCGAAATCGTCACAAAGACTTTCCACGATAATACTGAACAGAGCCGCGGCGGCATGATGAGTAAGGTCCGGATCATCAGAAAAGGTCATCATCTCGCACAGTAAATCTATATACTCCTCGACATAACGGCAATCCTGCAGGTAATAATCCATAAAAGAATAGGCAATTTGGCGGGCCAGCAGTCGCAGATCATCCGCGTCAGCACCTTTCTTTTTCAAAATTGACCATCTTTTACCATAATGGGAAGATTTCATCTTTTACTTAACCTTTTCCAACAGTCTTTTACTTCCGTCAAAGACTGTTTCCGGTTTTATCATTACCATACACTCATGATTTCGCGGGCATTCTTTTTGGTGACAGGGAGAACAATCCAACTCCTGACGTAAGACCAGGGTTTTTTCCAGATTAGCCGCCGTATAGCGAGGGTCGGTGGGACCCATGACTACCACCACCGGGACCTTGAAAGCAACAGCATAGTGTCGTGGACCAGTATCATTCGTCACCAGGAGCTGACATCTTTTTACCAGATATTTCAAAAGCGATAAATCAACCTTATCAGGACCCGTATTGATAATTTCTGCTTGACTGGTTTCACTAATAGACTTCGCTATATCATCCTCCCCGGGACCGGCAAAGAGCAGAATTTTACAATTCCATCGGGCGGAAAATAATTCAGCCAGTTGGGCAAAATACTCCGGGGGCCAACATTTTGACGAACCGAATTTGGCCCCGGGATTCAAACCGATGACCATGTCTTCCGAATGAATTCCATAGTTTTCAAGCAGCTGCCGACCTTTTTCGGCAATTGACACCGAGATATAAAGAGTTGGCTTTGTCTGCTCTGAGATGTCCAAACCAAGCCAACGGCAGATATTCAAATAATACTCCACCATGGGAACCGGCAAAAAACCTTTCCCTTCAGGGAGAGGTACAGGTCCACCACTCAACAATGGCGATCGATAATTTCTCCGATAGCCATAGATATTCTTGACCCCAGCAAGCCATACAGCCAGGGTGGAGCGCAGTGAATTGGGCAGAACAATGGCAATCTCCGGCTGCAGGTGGCGGATCGACTGCACCAAGATAAAAAAACCTCTGATAGTTTTGTCATCGCAGGCAATAAGATGATCAAACCAGGGACCATCTGCAACCACACCCTGAGCATATTTTCTAATAACTCCGACCAGGCGAGCTCCGGCAAAATTATGGCGCAAACAGGCAAACACCGGCGTTGCCATGACAACATCGCCTACCCAATTGGGGCAAAAAACAATAACCGTTTTGCGATTAATTCCCATATGGTCTCTTCTGCTAACCGGCCTGTCTGCATGTGGTACACACTGGCAGGACGGAATGACGATTTTAAAAAATTTAAGATTTTCTACAATTGGATCCTGTTTACTTTACCATGTAAACCTGCTACCGTCACGTAGCTTTTCACTACCTGGCATTACGGCAGTTTGAAACCATATAATAAATGTTTCAACATTTCATCACCCATGGTAAAATTGCAACCAGGATTATATCTTAAATACTCACCATTACAAAAAAATGAAAATTCTCCACATTAACACTGAAAAAACTTGGCGAGGAGGAGAACAGCAACTTCTCTACCTTACCTGTGGGTTAAAAAAAAAAGATATTATCTCCCACCTCATCTGCCAACCTGCATCACCGATGGAAGAAAAAGCCCGGGCCGAAAAGATAGAAACCTTTCCTCTGGCCATCCATAGTGAACTTGATCTGCTGGCCGCTTATAAAATCAGAAAACTTATCAATACATATCATTATGATATTATTCATTCTCACACATCCCACGCCCACACTATCGCTTTTTTTGCTGCCCTGGGCACTAAATCCAGGCTCCTTGTTTCTCGCCGGGTCGATCTCTCCATTTTCCGGCACAGTTTTCTCCGCCTGAGTAGCATCAAGTACCGATTCATGGCTGACCATTATATTGCCATTTCAAATAAAATCAAGGAGGTTATGGTAGCTGACAGTATCCCCGGACAGCGTATCTCCGTAGCCCATAGCGGCATCAACCTGGAACGATTTGCTGCTTCTCCCAAAGACCATCTCATCGCGGAATTTAATCTTTCAAAGGGTGATCCAATCATCGTTAACATCGCCCACCTGTCCTGGGTTAAAGCTCAAATATACTTGGTCAAAGCCGTCCCCCTGGTCCTTGCCAAGATTCCGAACGCCAGATTTTTTATTGTCGGTGGTGGTGAATTACTGGCTGAACTTCAAGCTCTCGCCTCCTCCCTGGACATTGACCGGAATCTTACCTTTACTGGGTTTCGTGACGATGTTGGCGCCTTTTACCAGCTTGCTGATATTGTGGTTATGAGCAGCATTCAGGAAGGTCTGGGAACCGCCGTTATCGACGCTCTGGCCCTGGCAAAACCTGTAGTCGCTACCGATGCCGGGGGGATCCCTGAAATCATTGAAAATAAGGTTACGGGCACCTTGGTGCCCCCTGCTGATCCCCATGCCCTAGCAGATGGGATTATCAAGTATCTTACAGACCCGGAACAAGCTGAACAGGTAGGCATACGGGGGCAAAAAAAGGTCAGGGAACATTTTTGCGTGGATACCATGGTTGAGAAAAACATTGACGTGTACCAGCAACTTTTGGCAATAGAAAGATAGAGCACTTCAGCCACCGGTTTCACAAGAATAAGAAGGAAATTTCCCCATGGGTCAAACAATAAAACTATCGGCAGTAATAATAACATTCATTGAAGAACGTGATATCGGCAGATGCCTTGACTCTCTCGCCGGCTGAATAATTATTGTGGATGCTGGATAAAACATTGAGGGTGGTAACCCGATACCAAAGTGAGACTATGGAATCGGAGAAAAGGATGCCGGGGAGGAGCGAATCCCCACGACAAGGTAGTTTTGACCAAAGGCTGTTCAGTTAAACATACCCATGGGGATATACTTCATTACTTTCATTATACCACCTGTGAAAAAGTTGCTCAAATAAATAAATTTTCTGATATAACTGCACGTGATAACATGCTGAAAGGACGGCAAGCTAATGTGAGGTGCTATAGAAAAAGTGTACACATTCCTAAGGAGTAATTTATAATCTTCCAGGAGGTGTTCAATGAAAAAGAAAATGAATCGATACACAAAGGAATTCAAGGAAGCAGCGGTAAAATTGGTCACGGAACAGGGATATCAGAAGCAGCTCGTAATTTGGGAGTCAATGCCAATCTGCTGGGTCGCTGGAAAAGTGAAATGGCATTGTATGATATTACCGAAATGCATGCTGCCAACTGCGACCTGAAAGAGAAGTATTTACCAGCATTTAATCGTGAATTCATGGAAACAGCCCGAGAGGAAGGAAAAGCGTTCGTTACTTGGACAGGCAACAACCTCGATAATATTTTATGCGAACACTATTCACGGGTAGTGACTGGAGATAATTATGTTCATTTCAGAAATTTGCATTTGCAGATACCACCGGATTTGTACCGATGCAATTATGTTAAAGCTCGTGTCAAAGTTCATCTCTATAACGATGCTTCGATGGCTGTATTCCATGGGCCAAGAAAATTAACAGTTTATGAACAAAATGGTATGCTTGTGGGAGATTTTCAACAGCTGGCTTCCAGCCAGCAATAGATGTGCCTCCTGAGGAATCTTAAAAAAAATTCCTCAGGATGTTGAGAACAAAACCATTTAAGTTTTATAGGACAACTAATTTGTTATAAAACCGGACAGTTCTATTTGTTGACAACAGTTAATAAGAATATGAATTCTGCTATCGAGGTAAAACAGAGGAATGAGAATTTTTCACTTGCTCAACAACTGGAAATGGACTGAACGATCCGAACCGGCGGTAGAGCTGGCATTATCAGAAAAAAGATTGGGGGCGGATATCACCTTTATCTGCGGAAGATCACCAAAAGAATCGGAAAACGACGTTGCTTATAACGCCCGTCTCAAGGGACTTGACAAGATAATAGAGCTTGAAATGCCTAAACATTTCAAACTTAAATCAATTTTCCATGATACACAAAAACTCAGAAAACTGATTAAAGAGTTGCAACCAGATGTGATTAACTGTCATATGCAAAATACCCATCTCACTGCGGCACTAGCCGTTGGCAAGGATCGGTTACCTTTGATCATCAGAAGCAGTTATCATCCTGAAGGACCGGGAACCGGTTTTAGAAACAGATTCCTTTATACATATAGAACCTCTGGAACAATTGTAATCGGGGAGAAAGCCAGGCATAATGCCCTTAAACGATTCCATTTTTCTGCAAATAAAGTAAAAGTGGCTGCTCCAGGTATCGATCTCGGTCGTTTTTCGCCAAAAAGGGTTTTAAGTGGTGAAGAAATAAATTTTGGCCTTGACCATTCAAGCTTTGTTATGGGAATTGTGAGCCGAATCAGGGAGGCACGACGCCTTGATATTGCCCTGGACGCACTTCATATCCTCGCAGCAAGATATCCCCAGTTACACTTTCTTATTGTCGGCCGAGGAAGCCAGGGGGCAGTAGAAAATGTCATCATGAAACCATTGCAAAAAATGGGGCTGGAAAACCGGGTATGCCTGGCTGGATATTGTCGTCACAACCGACTGGTGGCTGCCTATCGAGCAATGAACGCTCTGATCTATCCTATACCGGGAACGGATAAAACATGCCGAACCGTGAGGGAGGCCATGGCCGCAGGGGTGCCGGTTATTGCCCCCTCAACTGGATTTCTGCCGGAACTTATTAGCAATGGCAGTAATGGCTACCTCATTGACATGTGTAAAGATACACTTGCAGACATTATCAGCTCCATGATTGAAAACCCCCATACAGTTGGGAAGCTATCAGAGAGGGCATTAAAAACCGCCCAAAACAAATTCAGCACCACTACCAGAGCAGAAAAAACTCTTACATTTTATGAACACCTCAGGTAAATGAAAGTAACAGAGTCCACACTCTCAAAACCAATTTCACAAATGATCGACCAAATATCCCCGCAAAATAATTTCCATATCCTTTCTCATGGATCAATTACCTCTCTGGAAAATGATCTGACTGGTTTTAGGATTTCCACCGACCCCCTCTATGCAGATTTTTCACTTGAATATCTTTTTTCACAATCCATCGGTTGTCAAAAGGTCAAGGATAGCGAGAAACGGCAAGTTTTTTTAATCCAAACCCCTGACAGCGATTATTTTCTCAAACTCAGCCGCCTGATCAGGGATAAAGACCGCTTCAGGCATGCAATCCTCCCCCAGCGCAAGTGGGCCGAATGGAAAAACCTCAAGCGGTTTCAGAGGCTTGGCATAACGGCAGCTGAACCAATAGCTAAAGGCAGCAGACAAAGCCCTCCTCCCGAAAATTTTTTTATCTTGACGAAAAAGATCAACGGCAGACATGTAAACGGGCAAACCCTGTCAGAAGCCAAAGCCTTAGGAAGATACATAGCCCATCTTCATTCTAGAGGAATCTACCATGCCGACCTCCATCCGGAAAATATTATCATTGCCCCCAAGAATCAACCGTTCCTGATCGATGTCCAAGAGGTTTTTTTTCTGCACCATTTACCCCGCCGGCTCAGGATATATAATCTGGGAAAGTTTTTCTTCCAACTTGACCTGCAACACCTCAACCCTTCATGGATGAAAGAGTTTATTAAGGCCTATAATGAGGCATTCAAACACCCCATAACCAAAATAGAGGTTGAAAAAGCCGCAGTAATTCATTTCCGGCGACGCCTGCGCTCCAGAACAAACCGATGCTGTAAAAACAGCACTGAATTTGAGGTTATAAGAAAACCGCAGTTCAAGGGGTATAAAAAAAGAAATTTCAACTGGGGACGACAGGAGTTGGAAAAGGCCTTACTGGAGGCGACATCTCTGAAAGAGGACAAGGTTTTTAAATATCATGATGTCTGCATCAAAATACATCCCCGGAAGCTGTTCCACTGCGACCGGTGTTTCACCAGCTGGAAAGTATCCCGAGCTCTTGAGATACTGGGGATCCCTGTACCACAGGCATACGCATATTTCAAAGTGAAAACCAAAAGTTATTTTTTATCAGAATTGCTGATTGCCAGCATGACGCTTAACGACTATCTATCTTCCCTCACCAACAGGCAGGAAAAACGCCAGGCCATTATAAAATTCGCCTTATGGATGAAAAAAATTCATGATCATCAGATCAGGCAGAGGGATTTTAAATCCAGCAATGTCCTCTGCAAAAATGGTGAATATTTTATGATTGATCTGGACAGTGTGAAAATTGGCCGACTTACGGATAAGCAGAGGATCATAAATCTCGCCCAGCTGAATGCGTCATTAAGCAATATGATTGCCTGCAAAGATCGCTTGCGTTTTTTTTACTACTATGCGGCCACGGATGAGCGCTCGAGAAATCGTCGACGAAGCATCTACAAAAAGGTATGGGAAATCTCACAAACAAAAAATACAAAAATATTTAACCTTGATCTAAAAAAAATATGAGAACAAAAGCTAGAACCTTCCCTTTCGGATAACGTTTCTCAAGTTCATCCCGCGCTGATTGATTGTCTCTACAGAACAGAAGTTTTCGCCGCGGGTTTCATTTCTGGTGGAACTCTTTTCTGTCTGATTCAGGACGCGGAGAGTAAATATAATTGACCGAAAACTCTCCGGCAATCACGTCTCCCCGTCCTTGAAACCACTTTTTGTACCAATCGCATCCCAGGTAAAAATGATGGATAAAAAAACTGACCTACAGGATGAAGACTTTTAAAAGTAAATTGTTGACCTCCATAAGCCATATGTATTAGATTCCCATAATATTATTTAATTTCCACGTCTTTTTTGACTGAAAACGGTGGATATATGAACGATTTTTTGGATGCAATTCATAATCTTTTCAACAACCCTGATATTCGTCGCAAATTGCTCTTGTTACGATGGCCTTTGCTGCTGGTTTTCCTGATCTTGTTGCTGACCATGATCAAACCAAAATTTTTCTGGGTTGGCCTGCTGGTCTCAGCTGCTGGCGAGGCTATCCAGATATGGTGTTTTGCTACGCTTAAAAAGAAGAAAATCCTGGCCGCCAAAGGACCCTATGCCCTGACCAGAAATCCGATGTATATTGGTCGATATTTTCTCATCCTGGGGGGAATAATAATGACCGGAAATATCTGGTTTATAATCGGATTTTCCATTATCTATTATTTTTACATGGTCAACCGAGTCAAACGTGAGGAGAAGGTATTGATTGAAATTTTCGGTGACGCCTACAAAAACTATTGCCGGGAGGTACATCGTTTTCTGCCTTCCTATAAAAATGCGGATAACCATGAACTGTTTTTCTTTAAATGGGAGCTTTTTTTTAAAAACAATGCTCACTTAAACCTGCTCGCCATGATTATCTGTTATCTGGTTATCTATTATTTTCTGTTTCTTTTTTGATCAGAAAAACCATGAAAACATATGTCAACCGTGACCAGCTGAACCGATTCACACCGCAGATCATTCAGCGGGGCAGCTACGCCTCTCCAGAAATCTCTGTGTACCTTACAAATGGGAATAAATGGGCGGTAAAAGACTGCAGTGGCATGCAGCCCTTTCTCAAACTGATAATCGGCAGACGCTATAAAAATCGTGAAATCTTCATCTACAAACGATTGGAAGGGGTTGAAGGTATTCCCTCATTTAAGGGAATCATTGACCAGGATGCTTTTGCCGTTGAGTTCATCGAAGGAGAAACACTCTCGCGCAAGCTGGCACCGGAACTGTTGAACAAAGCGCTCGACAACCTCGAAAAAGTTATTAATACAATTCATGAACGGGGGGTCGTTCATCTGGACTTGAAGCAAAAGAGGAATGTTCTGGTTAAAGCTTCCGGCGAGGTGGTAGTTATTGATTTTCAGTCTTCCCTTTTTTTCAGCCAAAGCCCTTTAGGCCGATTGATGATTTCGCTTTTGAAAGGCAGGGACAAAGCCGGGCTGGTAAAGTTCAAGGCTAAATATGCCCATGATCTTCTGACCACTCAGGAGAAAAAAATATATAAGAGAGATCTGATCCTCAGTCGACTCTGGCCTTTCAGTCATCTGGGAAGGTTTGTCAGGCAGATTTTCAAAAATTGAATGCTGGGGATTAACAAGTTGTTGCCTCATCGTTTTCAATGCGAGAGATAATCTCATCCAGAACCACATCATACGTTCGGTTGGCATGAACAAATTGATAACCACTCCGAGCTATTTTCTTTCTTTGTTCTTCGTACTTGAGATAGTAACCGATCATATCAAGGCACTCCTCCTGGCTATAAAACCATTCAAGATGAACCCCCTTGGTAAAAATAATTTCCATCCCCTTAATATACCTGGTAAGCAAAAACCCTCCACATCCCAAGGTAATCCAAGTGCGATTTGACGTATGACATTCTATATTTTCCCTAACGTCACACCCTAAAATAATTTTTGAAGCATAACAAATTTTAGCAAATTCTTCAGGATAAACATTTTTTTTCAAGCACGCCAAACTAAATTTTTGCCATTCAGCTCCCCATACTTTAAGATTATAGCGCTCATTGATTGCTTGAAGAAGTTCTATTCGATAATCAATACTCGGTCTGCCAATGAAAGCGACTTCGGAAGCCCACTTGCTCTTCTTTGTGGGAATTATACGATTTTCATTCCGATCACAACCCTGCATGCAAAATATGGGATTTTTTACCCCTAACGATTTAAGTTCAGCTAGTTGACCAGTATTGGTAATAAACAGGTAGTCGGTAAGTCGGGCATACTGAACCAGTTTATCATCGAGAGGAACGCTGACATCAGGATAAAAAATGGCCGTTTTATACCTTGAGCTGATATCTGATAGCACTGAATATGGAATATCCTTGGAATATATAAGGACTAAATTAGGTTTGTATTTTAATATTTTGGAACGGATAATCTTTCGATAATCTGTCCAGAAAAATAATTTTTTATAACGAGGTAAGTTGATAAAAACAGCTTTTTTCACCCGTCGCCGAAGCGCGTTAAACATAAATTTAGTATTACCGGTCTTTTTTTTACTTTTACCGAGAAAAACAACTTTAGTGATTGGCTTTTTTTCAGATATGAAAGGTGTCACGTTTCCTTATTCCTTAGGCTTTGCCTGATCTGCCTTGTGGTTAAAAGACTTAACAGCCATGTTGATCGAAAGTTTTTTAGCAGCAAGGAGAGCAATGGGAAGCCAGAAATATATCCATAACGCGTCAGGATGGCTGATTACTCGATAATTCATAGTTGTTATACTTATAAAGGCGAATAACAACAGAGCCACATAGGTAAAATCGTTTTCTCTTCGGAAACATAAGAAGCCCTCCCACAGGGCCATTATCTGTAAAATGAGCAACAGGAACAATCCCATTAAGCCTCCGTAAAGCGTAGTGGCAAGGTACACGTTATGAGGATGTTCCAATTTTACACCGTCGGCCATTATAAAAGTATTGTTGGTTGATACCCCCTCGCCAAAAAGAAGAACCTCTTTTATTCTAGATAAGGTTTGGTGCCAGACTTCAAGACGGTAGGAAAGGCCCCGATGGAGGATCATCTCCTTGATCCCATCATTATAAAAGAATAATAGCCCACCACATAGAATGACGCAAAGGACCGTGGCAAAAAGTGTTTTATCTTTGGTTAGAATGGCTCCAATCAGAAAGGTAACAAGTAAAGCACCCAACGGGCCTCGACTCTGGGTTAACCCCACGGATAACAAAATAACCACCAATAAGCCACTATATATCCAGACAAATGATTTTTTCGTTTTCAGGACTTGGAAATAACAAACAAGAGCGACCATGCCATACACATTTGCGCCAACAATCGAATTCCGGACCTGATCTCCTAAGAAGCGGAGGCGTTGCAGAGGAAAGGAAAAGGAGGAATAGAACCAGAAGATAGAGACAATAGCAGTAATGGCAGCAGCCCAACAAAGAAAAACAAACAGATAATCAATAAACTTTGGATATCTGAGAACAAGATCAATGGTCAAACTAAGAAATACAAAAAGATATATGATCCTGCGAAAATAGTAAACATAATCTTTAAAAACTGCGTTGTCCGCCCATAAAAGAGTTGAGCACATATAACAAGCGAAAATTATCGAAATAACCCAGAGATTTGACCGGCAAATCATTTTAATGCTCTTCGATTGTAAGGTAACTACATAGGGAAACAAAACAAGACCATAGAAAAGATTATTATGCCAGTGGGTACTGGGAAAAACAAAAAAACCAAGCAGAAAAAAGAAATAAATAATAAAGAAAAAACGTATCTTTTCCAGAAACAATCTGGTGGTAAGTTGCAACTCGGAAAAAGTCATATTTTGACGTTTCCAAATAGAACTTTGGTTCTGCGGGTTATATTTCTTGACCTGATTCATAATGACGATCTGTTTATTTTCGATGAGCAGAAAATATCGCATGAATCCGGAACAACCTTTTCAAATGGAAATATCACATCATGCTTAACAAAATAAATTGTGTAATCATAACCAGAAATGAATTCAAGAGCTTGCATGATGTCACAATCATGCTCCCGCCATCGGTCGCGGCTGTATTCAAATATCAGGTGAGGACGATGTTTGGCGATAATATTCGATAATTCCTTTAAAACGATAAAATCGTGACCTTCAACATCTATCTTGATAAATTTGCACACTTGATTCCCAAACTCGTTCTGCAACATTTTTCCGGTAATCGTTTCAACAGTTATCTCTTTGTTAATGCCTTGTGAGCGATTAAGACTGGAACGACCTTGGTGATAATAATCCTCTTCTGCTGTATACAGAACAGCTCTTCCAGCAGTATCAGAAAGTGCAGCAGGTATAATGGAAACGTTATCGAGTCGGTTTAAATCAACATTCGCCTTCAAGCGTTCAACCATACGAGGATGAGGTTCTACAGCAACAACTTTACCATTGTGGCCGGCGGCAAAAGACATCACCAAGGTGATGGCTCCAATATTAGCGCCAATATCAAGGCAAAGATCTCCCGGTTTAACTATAGATTTGATAAGACAGGTAATAACCGGTTCACAATGGCCGTAAAAAAGAATATTGTATTCCATTAGTGAACTGGTATCCACATTGATAAAGCCCTGGTCATATTCTATAACAGTTCGCAAAGATGAATATTGCGGTTGTATTGGATAGACTTTCTTTAGTAGCTTCCGCATTAACCGATAAGCAAATGGATTATCATAACGAGAAAACTTTCTCGTAAATCGCGCTAATTTTATAATATTCTGCGGCCTCATATGGCATGTTCTCATTTCTATTTATGATTGTACTTTGATATGTCAGGATCAGGTTTTGAACGGTTTTGGACGCTTGACAAGAGCCTCGGAAATCTTCTCTTTCACTTGGGCAACAGTAATTTTTCGCATGCAGCGTCGGTTGAGGCCGGGGCATCGCTTCTTGTAGCACGGAGCACAGACAACCCCTGACTGCACCATCAGGTGCTCACTGCCGTACGGAGCGACACGTTGGGGAGAGGTGGGACCGAAAAGGGTCACATAGGGAGTTCCAACGGCACCGGCTATATGGGCTGGCCCGGAATCAGGCCCAACCGCAACGTCAGCAACTTTAAGCACCGCTGCAACTTCCAGCAGGGAAGTCTTGCCAACCAGGTTGATCAACGATGGTGAATCAATGTTCTCGGTAAGTTGAAGGGAAGGACTCTCCTGAGAGGAATCACCGAGGAGGATAACGTGCTGTTCTCCAGTGTCAAGAATATCTTTTACCAGGCCTCGGTACCCTTCATAAAACCAGTTTTTTGATTCCCAGGAAGATCCCATGACCACGGCAACAATGGGGCCATTAATATCAGAGAAAATATCCGGTAAAACCGACTTGAAATCAAATGATGAAAACCCAAAATCAAGTACATCAGGAACGGGAATGCCAAGATGTTCGGTAAATTTCAGGTAATGCTGTACCTTTGGCAACCTTTCATTAAAAAAATCAATTGTTTCATTATTGAAAAGCCAGTTGAATTCCTTAGCATTACGGCGATTAAATCCCACCCGTCGTTTAGCCCGTGAAAGTAATGAGAAAAAACCGCTTTTAAAATGACGCTGCAGGTCTAAAGTAATATCAAAATATTCCTGATCCAAAGCCTTTTTCAATTGCCATACCGCCAAAACACCTTTGTTGCGGTTAAAAACGAGTATTTTATCAATATCTGGATGAATAGTGATCAGTTCAACCCATTTAGGCTCCATGAGCCAGGTAATTCTGCTGTTTGGCAGATTTTTTTTGATCTGGGATACGAGACTGAGGCCACGGACCACATCCCCGAGAGAACCCATGAGGATAATCAGTATCGAAGGACCGGAAAAATGTTTTTTAACGGAAGACATAAGTAAATGCAAAGAAATCAGTCCACAAGATAATTTCTCTGGAACCCCCGGCTCATTTCTTCAATAAGAATCCCCGGCAACCGATGCTTGATCACTGCCCGCTGCCATCGCATAACGTACTTATGCCACAGTCTTTTCCTGCTCCCTCCAAAAAAATATGCCTTGTCAAAATCAATGATATAGACACGATCATTGCTGTCCACCAACACATTTCCCGGATGCAGATCAACATGATGGAAATTATTTTTGATCAGCAAAGATACCTGGTCTACAACTTTTCCCATTACCGTTCGAGTCCGCCCTTCATCCACACAACTGAGCTCTGCTAGTGTTTGCTGCTGTTTAATTTCCCTGGAAACCAGCCAGGATCGATAACAGAACTTTCCTTGATAGGCATAGGCAACCGGTTCAGGAACATTGACCCCTAAACCAGCCATCTTCAGCAATATTTCATATTCAAGCTGGGAGCGCGTTTTACCCCATTTGAAATAGGTAGATTTTACCAAATGCCTTATGAATCCGCCACGTTGATAGGATTTGATAACAACCGAGCCTATTCCCTCAAAGTGTTTTTTCACTACAGATCCCCGGCCACCCATTGCCGAGTCAGGAACAGTCGTCGGAACATTGAAAAATTGGATGAGTTGATCGACATGTTGCCCAGCCAGTTCACCTGATGAACCAAAATGATATGAATCATGAACACACTTGATCATCACTTCCACGCATAAGATATCGAGATATAATGAAACCTTGAAAAATAAGATTTTTCCCAATCAACAAGGGTTGAAATAAAAAAGATTACCTAACTTTTATTAGGCAACCCTTTGATTTTACTGGAGCCGATGAGCGGAGTTGAACCGCTGACCTACTGATTACGAATCAGTTGCTCTACCAGCTGAGCTACATCGGCTAAACTGAGGGCAGACCTCTAGCATGGGAATTTACCGCAAGTCAAGTGGATATCGAGAATACATCCACCAGGCAAGCCGCACTCTCACCTGATAAAAATCCCATCAACGAACAATGGGGCTGAACTTGGAACCTTCAAGGGTCAGGTTGAACATCAGTCCTTTATTGCTGAAAACAAAACCGACAATAGGATCCTTCATATCTATGGTATTGATATCTCCGCCAGCTCCCCATTGAACCAGGGCAACGGAGCCATCCACTCCCACCTTCCATCCTCTAGACTGGCGAAAATCATTCAGGGCTTTGTCCTGGAGAAAAACCAAGACCACCGATTTCGACTGCGCACCCAGCTGCAAGCCAATGGACCCGGCTGCGGTACTGTAATAACCAACCGTTTTGCCACCAACACGCAAAGCTCCTTCGCCATACTCACCGCCAAGAAAAAACCCGGCTTTTATGACGCTGGGAAATACCAGGACAGCTTTGGCTTTCTGCAGGAACTCAGCACCACCTGGAACTTCCAATTTGAATCTTTTCAGCGTTGCATCGACATTAATGTTAATTTCCGCAGCCGAGGCGGCAAATGAATGCTGAGGAAGGCAAAAAGTAATGATCAAGAAAAAGAAGATAAAAAATCCAAGAACCGCTTTACCAGAAGATCTCATATGTTTCATTGTCTATACTCCGATACAAGGTAGAATTTTAATTACGTATAATGTATGAAAGTATAGACTAAAAAGCAAGAAAAAACTCTTTCAGCTAAGCTGAAATAATGTCATGGAAAGATAAAATTACCTTGACATTTACCGTCGTGATCCCTACCTTTCATGAGACCAAAAAATCTGTTTTTACTGGAGGTTATCAAGATGAATCAAGCCAAGACCGTCACCCTGATGGTGGGATTAACCGTACTGTTCGTCCTGGTCGGCAAAATGCTGGGCGGCAACCAGGGAATGGCTTTCGCCTTTATCCTGGTTTCGGCGATGAATTTCGGCTCTTACTGGTTCAGTGACAAAATAGTCTTGCGCATGTACAAAGCACAGGAAGTATCGGAAAGCAGCCATCCGGACCTCTTTTCCCTGGTCAGGACCCTGACCCTGAGGGCTGAACTGCCAATGCCGAAAATATATATTATTCCCCAGGACAGCCCAAATGCTTTTGCCACCGGCAGAAACCCTGAGCACGCGGCGGTAGCGGTAACCAACGGCATCCTGCAGCTGCTCAGCCATGATGAACTGATGGGAGTGCTGGGCCATGAACTAAGCCACGTCAAGCACCGTGACATTCTGATCGGCAGCATCGCCGCGACCATCGCCGGCGCCATCTCCATGATTGCCAGCCTGGCCCGCTGGGGCGCTATTTTCGGCGGCTTTGGCGGCGATGATGACAATGGCGGCAATTTTATCTTTGTCATGATTTTCACCATAATTGCCTCGTTGGCGGCCATGTTAATCCAGATGGCCATTTCCCGCTCCCGGGAATATCTTGCCGATGAAGGCGGTGCCAGGATCAGTGGCGATCCCCATTACCTGGCCTCAGCCCTGGCTAAACTCGATGCGTATAGTAAACGCCTGCCGATGAAAAAGGCCAACCCGGCCACGGCACACATGTTTATCGTCAACCCGTTGACCAGCAGCAAAATGAGCAAGCTGTTTTCCACCCATCCGTCCACCGAAGACAGAATCAGGCGCCTGGAAAACATGGTCTGAATAATTTAATGATCTTGACCGGGTGAGAACCACATTCTCCCAGAGCTCAGACAACAAAAAGGGGGTTGAAAATCACCAGGCAGACTGGCAGAAAAGATTTTCCCCGGACCACCGGCACCACTTCTCCCAGGTGGCATGCCTGGAAGATCCTGCTGGACATCGACAACCAGTCAGCCGGCATTAACCGCAGTCTGGAACAATGCTTTAACCGCCATGGGAGGAATCTGGACAACCACAACCGGGCACTGATTACCAATCTGGTATCCGGCACCATCAAGTGGCGACGGCGTTTGGACTGGATCATTGACCGGCTGTCCAAGCGCAAAAAAGGTCCGGACCTGAAAACCAGAAATATTCTGCGACTGGCCCTCTACCAGCTGACTTTTCTCAGCGGCTCCCCACCTTATGCGGTGGTTTCTGAAACTGTTAAACTGGCCAAGCGTGAAATCCCGGGCAGGGAAGGGTTTATCAACGCGGTATTGAGAACCTACCTGCGAACAGAGCCAAAATCCCTGCTCCCCAATCCCAAAACAGAACCGGTTACATTTATGGGAGTCAGCCATTCACTGCCTGACTGGCTGATCTCCGACTGGCTGAATGATTACGGCCCCCCATTAACCAAAAAGCTGTGCCAGCAGGCCAACGATTTTTCCGGCACCACCTTCCGGGTAAACCGTCTACAGACCAAGCGCGATGATTTTCTCAAACAACTGGCCAGTCAAAAAAACACTTCTGATACCTTAACCACCAGCGAAAACATTACCCGTACATCGTATGCTCCGGAGGGTTTCACTGCCAGGCGGGCCGGAAGGCTGATTTCATCCCATCATTTTCACCAGGGAACCATCACCGTCCAAGATGAAGGCGCCCAATTAATCAGCTACCTGCTCAATCCGGCACCCGGCGAGATTATCCTTGATGCCTGCGCAGCACCCGGCGGCAAAGCCTGGCATCTGGCTGAAATAAGCAGTGACCAAGCCACCATTATAGCCGCTGATATCAGTGAAAAAAGAACCAGGATGGTGGCAGATAACGGCAGACGCCTGGGTTTGAGTTCCGTCAAACCACTGGTTGCCGACCTGCGCCGTCCACTCCCCCCAGAAACACCGCAGTCCTTTGACAGCATTCTGGTGGACGCCCCCTGTTCCGGCCTTGGCGTCCTACGCCGGCGAGCCGACCTGCGCTGGCGTAAACAGCCGGGAGACTCTGATCAACTGGCCACAATTCAATTGCAAATCCTGAAAAATTGTTCTACATACCTGAAAAAGGGTGGCCGCCTGGTCTACGCCACCTGTACCACCAGCAAGAAGGAAAACCAAGGAGTGGTGGAACGGTTTCTGGCGAAACAGCCGGATTTTTCCCTGCTTTCAGCAGCACAACTGACACCTTCATGGAGCAGACCATGGTTCTCCGAGGAAGGTTATCTCCAGACCTTCTTTTTTGAGCCCGGAGGGATGGATGGCTTTTTTGCCGCCGTCTTGCAGCGCCGATAGAGGATAGCAACCAGATTAAAGGTAAAAAAATGCCCAACAGACAACTTGAAATAGCCGGCAACATCCGGATGATCGCCCCTTCCATTCTGTCCGCTGATTTCGGCCGGCTGGCAGAAGAAATAAGGACAGTAGATAAAGCCGGGGCGGATCTCATTCACATTGATGTCATGGACGGACATTTCGTCCCCAACCTCACCATTGGCCCCGGAGTGGTGAAGGCCCTGCGGCCTCACACCAAACTGCTGTTTGATGTTCACCTGATGATTGACAACCCTGAGTGTTTTATCGATGCCTTCGCCGAAGCCGGCAGCGATATCATCACTGTTCATGCGGAAGCCACCGTCCATCTGCACCGACTGATCCAACAAATCAAGGAACATGGTCTCAAAGCTGGCGTTTCCATTAATCCGGCCACCCCGGTCTCGGTTCTGGAGAATATTTTGGAGGAGGTTGATCTGGTACTGGTGATGACGGTCAATCCAGGTTTCGGCGGCCAACAGCTGATCCCCGGAACATTAACCAAGATATCCGCCCTGAGGAACATGATTGACCAACGCCAGCTGCCAGTCCTGCTTGAAGTGGACGGCGGGATTAATATTGAAACCGTTGCAGCGGCGGATAAAGCCGGAGCTAATATTTTTGTTGCCGGATCAGCGGTATTCAGCACCGACGACTACGCTGACATTATCAATCAGTTGAAAAACAAATAAAAAAGCCGGGAGAAAAAACTCCCGACTTGGCTGACAGCTGAACGCTAAAAGCTTTTCTCTGGAAATGGCAGCTTCCGGAGAAACATTCCTACCACTCCAGAAATCCTTTCAGTTTGCGACTCCGGCTCGGATGGCGCAGTTTACGCAGCGCTTTCGCTTCAATCTGGCGAATCCGCTCCCGGGTCACATCAAAATCCTGTCCCACTTCTTCCAGCGTATGATCACAGCGTTCGCCGATCCCGAAACGCAACCGTAAAACCTTTTCTTCCCTGGGAGTCAGGCTCGAAAGTACCTGGGTTGTCCGATCTGATAAATCTGACTTCACCACCGAATCAAGGGGATTGACTGCTTTTTTATCTTCAATGAAGTCCCCGAGATGGCTGTCTTCCTCCTCGCCAATGGGCGTCTCCAGGGAAATGGGTTCTTTGGCTATTTTCAAGACTTTTTTGACCTTGTCCAGGGGAATATCCATCCTTGCGGAAATTTCACCGGGAGTCGGTTCCCGCCCCAGCTCCTGCAACAAGTAACGTGAGGTGCGAATCAGCTTATTGATGGTTTCAATCATATGCACCGGAATCCGGATAGTACGGGCCTGGTCGGCAATGGCCCGGGTTATGGCTTGGCGGATCCACCAGGTAGCATAGGTACTGAATTTATATCCCCTCTGGTATTCAAATTTATCAACCGCCTTCATCAGGCCAATATTCCCTTCCTGAATCAGGTCCAGAAACTGCAGCCCTCGATTGGTATACTTTTTGGCAATACTAACCACCAACCTGAGATTAGCCCGGATCAATTCACTTTTTGCCCACTCTGCCTTGCGCTCACCGGCACATAGCTGGTTGTTGATTTGCTTCAGGTCAGCCAGGCTGAAACTGGTATCCCGGCGCACTTGGCGAACCTTGACGGACAAGTTTTCAACCCGGAAAAACAAATCATCAAAGTTATCCGCCAAAAGGGAGTATTGACGCAAAAAAGTCCTCTTTTCCCCCTTATCTTTCAAACAACGCTTGCAACGCCGTTCAAGAGCAAAAAACCGTATACCATAGGTTGATTCCAGGCGGGTCACCATTTTCCCGAGACTTTGCCCCAAACGAACAAAATCCTTTAACTTGGCAACAATATCGTCAATATGACGCTGTTTCAGGTTAATGGCCTGAAAGAGATCAAATATTTCATGTTCCTGCGCTCGGACCCTGGCTCTGGCAGCCTTCCGCTGAACCACGGTTTTCATTGTTTCATCAGGATGTTTTAGCCGATTCCTGATAGCCCGGTTATCTTCATATATTGCAACGATCTGTTCAATATAGCCGACAATTCTCTGGCGCAGATTTTCATCATCACCAGCGGCCTCACCATCATCCTCACTGGAGTCGACCTCATTCTCTTCCTCTTTGCCATCTTCCTCCACTGACTCTTCATCCACCTCTTCCTCGCTGACGACAACAATCAGATCCTCTTCGATCTCTTCCTCAATATCCTTGGAAACATCCTTAACCCGGAAAACTTCGGCCGCCAGCATTTCTCCAAGAAGCTGCAACTCTCTGATGGTAAGATGAGATTTGAGAATGGTTCTGATAACTTCATGCTCTCCTTCATCTATCTTTTTCGCAATTTCAACCTCACCCTCCCTGCTAAGCAGAGAAACCGAGCCCATCTCCCATAAATACATGCGTACCGGATCATGTTGACGATCACCTGCCGCCGGCACAGGTGCTTTTTTTTCTTTCACCTTTAAAATCGGAATTTCCTCTTCATCTTCGACATCAATCAAACGAGGATGCTTCTGGGCATCGATGACCTCGATATCCATGTCAGAAAAAAGCATGATAATTTCATCAATTTTTTCCGGGGAAATTGCTTCAGCGGGCAGCACATTATTGATCTCGGCATAGGAAAGAAAACCTTTCTCCTTCCCTATTTTAAGCAGGTTATTTAACCCTTTAACATCAACAACCGCCAGTTTCTCTTTATCGGTCCGGGTCAACTTTGCACCACTTTTATTTTCACTCATGCATAGCCTCATTATAAAATAGTTTCCATCCGGAAACCAGTGTTCCCGAATGGGCAATCAACTCTCATATTTCTACGGTCAGCTTAATCAGCTGTTTTTCCAATGTTTTGCTGAAAGCTGACGGCTGATCGCTGAAAGTGTTCATCAAAAATTCCTGACTCCCGGATAAAAATTGCATAAAGAACAACGGTAGAAGTTCTACCACATCACTTCTTATATTGACTGACGATATCCATCTTCCGACGCAATAAATCCGCCATGGCTACGTTATCCGAGCAGTCCACGATCATGGAATCAATTTCTTGCTCCTGCCGACGGAAACCACGGATTTTCAACTTTTTCAGGCAATCAGCAATGGCCTGTTCCGCATCCCGTTCCTCCTCAGGCAGGTTCATCAACACCAGACGGGAATACAGAGTCAGCAACTCATCCCGCTGTGGATGGGACGCCAAAACCCCAGTCAAATCAGCCGTGGAATCTCCACCCAACTGCAGCTGCTCCACAAAAATTGGTGAAATCTGCTGTTCAAAACAGGCTTGCTCCAAATCAAAGGTTTCGAACAACCGGGGGTAGCGGCTCAAAATTCCCAGCACCATGTCCTCAGGATCAACAACCAATGTCTGAACATTGGCCACCGGAGGGTCTTGAGACTCATCTTTCTTGCGGGAACGCCCCTTATGCCGTACCCGGCCAAAAACTTCCAGCACCACTTCTTCGGCCAGATGCAACCGATCGGCAACCGTCCGTAAAGCCATACCCACCATACCCGATTCCGGAACCACCGCCACCAGGCTGACAATCTCCTGTAAAACTGCCAGCCGTTCTGTATAACCACAACCCCTGGCTTTTTTCTCCTGTTCCGCCAGGTAGTAATCAAAAAGATCTACCTGATCTTGAAGTTTTCTTCGCAACTCTTGTGCCGGAAACTGTCGGGCCAGTTGATCAGGATCTTTAATCCCGG
>Ga0307990_1000804_pt1 | contig 27075 bp, 21 predicted proteins | sample EllFjometagen129_FD_203168 | JGI IMG/M metagenome (GOLD analysis project Ga0307990, IMG submission 203168) | Marine microbial communities from Ellis Fjord, Antarctic Ocean - #129 | ecosystem: Environmental > Aquatic > Marine > Unclassified | place: Southern Ocean | collected 2014-10-08
CTCCTTGGTCAAATGTATCAAGCGTTTTAAATAATTCCTTTATTTGATCTTGAACCTCCATATCTTCTAATTTTGAAGCCAAAGATAACATTTTTTGAACTATCAACCATATTTTAGATTAGAGCCTAAAATAATAATAATAATGGGAAAGTAAAGACGCACGGCCGTGCGTCTCCACGTTCCGTAAGAACGGCCGTGCGTCTCCACGTTCCGTAAGAACGGCCGTGCATCTCAACGTTCCAAAAAATAAAATCAAACAGCATTATAACAGGGATGTAAAGACGAACAGCCTGTCCCGACTCATCGGGAGCCGTCCGTCTCAACGTTCCCAAAAACAATAATATCATGAAAGAAATAATAAGGTGAAGACCGGTTTTTATTGGTTAATGAATTGGATTTACAAGATTATTTCATCTTTTGGGGTTTTATCATCCGTTCGGGCGAAAGTATTTCGTCAAGCTCGCCTTTGGATAACAATCCTTTTTCGATGCAAAGATTGTAAACGCCTTTGTTGGTTTCCAGGGCTTCTTTGGCCAGGTCGGAGCATATTTCGTAGCCCAATACCGGAACCAGCGCGGTAACAATGCCGATGCTGTTTTGCACCATTTTGTTACACACTTCTTTGTTGGCTGTAATGCCATCAACACATCGATGTTTTAAAATTTGCATCCCGCTTTTAAGCATCTCCACCGATTCGAAAATACTTTGTACAATTACCGGTTCCATCACGTTTAATTCCAACTGTCCGGCTTCGGCGCCCAGGGTAACGGTAAGGTCGTTACCAATTACCTTAAAGGCAATTTGATTTACAACCTCGGGAATAACGGGGTTTACTTTTCCAGGCATGATAGAAGAGCCGGGCTGCATGGGCGGGAGGTTAATTTCGTTGAGTCCGGCGCGTGGCCCTGATGATAACAAGCGTAGGTCGTTGGATATTTTGGAAAGTTTAACAGCCAGGCGTTTTATGGCCGATGAGTACATAACAAATGCGCCGGTATCCTGGGTTGCTTCCACCAGGTTTTTGGCGTTTTTCAAATCCAGTCCTGTAACCTCGCGCAGGTGGTGTACCACTTTCTCAGCATAATCAGGATCGGAGTTGATGCCTGTGCCAATGGCCGTAGCGCCCATGTTGATTTCGAGAAACAGGCGCACATTTTCTTCTAACCGTTCCACTTCTTCTTCGAGGGTAGTGCCCCAGGCATGAAAGTTCTGACCCAGGGTCATGGGTACGGCATCCTGCAACTGGGTACGCCCCATTTTTATAATGTCGCTAAACTCATCGCCCTTTGCTTTAAAAGATTCGATAAGCTCTTTCAGCCTTTTTACGATGGTTTGATTGTTATTGTAGAGTGCAAGTTTTATCGCTGTGGGATAAACATCGTTGGTTGATTGCGACAAGTTAACATGGTTGTTAGGATGGCAATATTTGTACTCTCCTTTTTTGTGACCCAAAATCTCCAGGGCGCGGTTTGCAATCACCTCGTTGGCGTTCATGTTGGTTGAAGTTCCGGCACCGCCCTGAATCATGTCAACCACAAAGTTGAGTTGTAGCTTCCCGTTTTTTATTTCGGTACAGGCCGCGATAATGGCCCCGGCAACATCATCATCCAGAAGTTTCAGATCGTGGTTTGCCATTGCGGCAGCTTTTTTTACCATGGCCAGTGCTTCCACCAGCACAGGATAAAAGTTCAGCGAAATGCCGCTGATGTTGAAATTTTCCAATCCGCGCATGGTTTGTATGCCATAATAAACCTGGTTGGGCACATTACGATAACCCAGGAGGTCGTGCTCCTGCCGTGTTTCGGTGGCTTCATACTGGGCGGCAACGTTTACCATGCGATTATTGGCATGGCGCATACGGCGCGAAATAACCTGGCCAATATTGGAGAGTACTTTTAAAGCGGAAGCTCCATTCTGGACAAAGTAGTCTTTTTTTACTGAGAGCACGCGAATATGTTCGGTAGCCCGGGCACTTGTTGAATGTTTGCTGTTGGTAGCCCAGGAACCTTCGCCCAGAAAGTCGCCCCTGGTAAAATACGAAAGCCGCTTTTCTTCACCATAGAGGTTCTTTTTAAAAAGCTCAACCTCGCCTTCGTAAATCAGGAAAAGGTCTATGCGTTCGCCATTTTCTTCAAAAAGTAAATCACCTGGCTCAAATGTGGCTTCTTCCATACTCTGTGCAAGGGTATGAAGCTCCTTTTCTGTCAATCCCTGAAAAAGTTCTATTTCTTTAATAAAACTTTGAATTTTTGTGTAATCCATAATTTATTTCATTTAAACTTTTAAGTTACAAATATAGGCAGTACAAACGTTTGGTTGTAGCGGGTAAGGTGCTGAAAGCATTACATTAACTGACTAATATTTTACATTCATCCTTGTTGGTATTTAATTTATATTAAATCACTACTATCAAAGTAAAGTTTAGTTTCTAACGCTTTTTCGATAAAACGTAGCAACTTTAAAAATGCCTGTTTTTCAAATTTCTTCCGCTCAATAAAATCATCAATACTTATATGCTACAAAATGGGGTAAATTACAGGATCAGATTTCCTGACCTCAACAGGGATAGTTTTTCAGATAGTAATAAGTAAATAGAGCGTAAAACGATGGGTAAAAAAATACCAGGCTCAAACAAGATGTCCCGAACCAGCCCACCATACAGCAACTCGCCAATGACAGGCATTTGCACAGGTTTATGATTGTTTACGACCGCGAGGGTTACAGCAACGATTTTATGCTGGATATGTGGGAGGAACGTATAAGTGTATGCACATACAATAAATATGTAAAAGATAAATGGGATGAAGCAGAATTCCGTGAATATGAAGTGCAAAAAGAACACGGGGGCACACAAACCATTAAGCTTGCAGAACGGTTGGTCTTTATTCAAGGAAAAGAAAGTGAAAAACTTTGGATGATGAAATCAGCGAAGACAAGGAAAAGTCCTGCCAGGAGAAAAAACCACAACTACAGGAAGATATCATCATCAGTCAGGAAAAATTAAAGGGGCTAAAAGCTCAACGCGGCCAAACACGAAAACGGAGAAAATGTAGCTTTGCAAAAATTATGCACTGAATTAAACCAAACCGAAACTGTTTTCCCCGATACCAATTTGACCCTGGTGCTGAAAACGGTGTCAGCATAAAGTCGCCTGAGGTCAGGAAGTCTGAAATTATTCCGTTCTTTGAATATCATTTTTCAAAACTAAACTAATGAAGATAAAAACTTTGCTTTTACTGCTCTTTTTCTCTTCCGGCCTCGTAGCTCAAAACTTTTACATGGGTCTCGACCTGTCCTACACCAACGAATTGGAAAATTGCGATGTGGTGTATTATGTGAATAATGTAGCCAAAGATCCTTTTATCATTTTTAAAGAACAGGGCGCAAACCTTGCCCGCTTCAGGTTGTGGCATTCACCCGACTGGACAGATTACAGCACACTTGCTGATGTGAAAATTTCGATAGCCCGTACCAAAGCACAGGGCATGACCGTGCTGCTCGATTTCCACTACTCCGACACCTGGGCTGACCCTGCATACCAACTGCGCCCAGCCGCCTGGAACAACATCGAAGATATTACCCTGCTCGGCGATTCACTGTACAATTATACTTTCGAAATACTCGAAAAGCTTAATGTCGAAGATTTGCTCCCCGACATGGTGCAAATTGGCAACGAAACCAATGGCAACATTTTACTTAAACCCGGCGAGGCACTCTACCCCATCAACTGGAGCAGGAATACAAATCTTTTTGGTCGTGCCCTGGAAGCCGTGGAACATTTTAACGCGCTTAATGCAGCATCCGTAAAAACTATCATTCACATAGCTGCACCCGAAATTGCGCTTTGGTGGTTTCAGGAAGCCAAAACCCACGGCCTGACACAATTCGATATTATAGGCATTTCCTATTATCCCGGCTGGTCGTCGATGGGTGTGCGCCAGGCCGCCAATGCCGTTGGGGAACTGATTACCACGCACGGCAAAGAAGTAATGATTGTAGAAACGGCCTATCCCTGGACGCTTGAATGGGCCGACAATGCCTCGAATAACCTCGGATCTGATAACCTGCTGAAAACCCACGGCCTGGAGGCCAGCCCACAAGCACAGTTTGATTTCCTGAGCGAGCTTACCTGGCTGGTCAGGGAGCAGGGCGCATCGGCAGTAATATATTGGGAACCCGTCTGGGTGTCCTCCGATTGCTCTACACCCTGGGGACAAGGCTCACACTGGGAAAATGCCACCCTCTTCGATTTTAATTATAATCTTCACGAGGGAGCGGCTTATTTGGCTTATGATTATATGCAAATGCCCGAAGCCCTCAATCCTGTGGATGTGGTTTTTAAGTTGGATATGACCGGTGCTGACACAACCAACGGCGTTTTTGTTACAGGAGATTTCACAGGCGAAAACTGGCAATTCGAGCGGATGCAAGCCATTGGAGATAATATTTTTGAATATAGCACCACCATCCCGGGGCGCAGCCAGGGAGCTTATGTTTTTCAGAATAAAGCCGACTGGGATGAGCAATGGCGCGAAACTGTTCCCGAAGAATGTGCGTTAATGTGGAATACCCACCGCGAGTTTGTGGTCGGGAAAGAAAATGCTGTTTTTGGATTTGTGTGGAGTTCATGCACGGAAATTGATGAAACTGGTCTTACGGATTACCCAGCCCTTGCTTTCAAAATTGCGCCCAATCCGGCAGGTAGCTATATTTTGGTTTCCGGCAAAAATCCAATCTATCAAATTGACATCATCAATGTTTACGGCACTGTTTTCAAAACTTTTTCCTTTACGGGAAATATGGAAGTTCAATTGGACATGGCCGACCTGCAGCCTGGAATTTACCTGTTGAAAATCACTGCTGTCGATAATATTTCTTTCATTCAAAAAATAGTAAAAAAATAAGGCCTTGCCGGCTTTAGGTTTTTTTTGATGAGGGATAATTATTGATAGTTTGGAACTCTGACAGAGTTCCAAACTCTGTCAGAGTTTAATTCAAATCATAAAAATCCTACTTTTGTAAATCTGCTACCGGGTTTTATGGCTTGCTTGATTTTGATAATATTTATTCACGAAAACAAATCTCTGAAATGAGCACTTTGGAAATTGTTTCTATAATTTTTGGAATTATTGGCGTAATTGCAGCTATCTAATTTGCTGTGAAAAATTTAAAGCTTAAACGCGAGCAAAACCAGCGCGAAAAACGCAAATTTGAAAAAGAAGAAACCACTGAAGCAAAGGAGGGCTTCAAGCTGAAAACCGATCTTGACCACTACAAAAAACACATTTACGATCACTTCAAAGAAATTGATTTTACAGGCCTGAATACCTACCAGAAAAAATTGCCGCTCGAAAAGGTTTATATCCGCCTCAAAGCCAAAGAAAATTACAAGCTCGAAGATTATAAAACCATTTTCGATTTTGAAAAACTCAAAGAGGAAGTTGCAGAAAAAAAGAGCAGAAAGAAAACACCAGCGCCGGAAACTACTTTCACCGATACATTTTTTTCGCTCTCTACAGAAGCCGGTCAAAAAAAGCAGGCACTCAAAATGCTTGTTCTCGGTCATCCGGGCAGTGGCAAAACAACCCTGTTTAAATGGATTGCCCTGCAATGCGTGTTGACTAATAAAGGCTACCAAGCCAACCCTTTTTCAAAATATATCCCTTTCTTTATTTCACTTAAAGATTTTGCCAAAAACCCCGACTGGCTCAAAAACGACATTATTCATTTGATTACACAAAAGTTTCGTGCCGAATCGGTGGATGTATCCTTTTTTAAAGATCGCTTTGAACGCAGCGAAATCATCTTCCTGCTTGATGGGTTAGATGAGGTGGCTGATGAAAATATCCGCAGGGATGCAATTGCCTGGATCGAAAAACAGCACATCCGCAACAACAGGCTGCTGGTGTCTTCCCGCTTTTCAGGATTAAACCCCCACAAGGGTTTATTTTTTAAAGCAGATTTCCGGGCCTTCATCATCCAGGATTTAAACGATGCCGACATTGAACAGTTTTTGTATCGTTGGTATGAAGCCATCGAAACAGTGGTGGACGACAGCGAAAGCAATCGCGAGGTAGCCCGCAAACAGGCTGGCGAACTGGTGGAAATTTTCAAAAAAACAGAACACCAGGCATTGCGCAACATTGCAGTAAATCCGCTTTTGTTGACGATTGTCGCTATTGTGCATCGCAACCGTGCCAGGATTCCAAATGAAAGGCATAAACTTTACGAAGAATGTCTAAATGTGATGATTGAATCGTGGAACCAACTCAACAAAAAGCTCTATTCCGATTCTTTCCCTGCTGAGGTTTGCAAAAACAACCTGGCCATTCTGGCCCGCCATGCCATGGAAGAAAATAAGAGGGAAATTACAAAGCTGGAAATTGATGAACTGCTTCCCGATAAAATTGAAGGAAAACCCCGAAGTTTTTTCCTGAACGAAATGGTGCTAAAAGCCGGGCTGCTTTATGAGAGCGAAGGCAAATTCGGCTTCCTCCACCTTACCTTCCAGGAATACCTGGCAGCTTATGCTTTTGCACATAGCAGCAAACCGCTTGAAATCCTTGATTATCGCGACAAAGACTACTGGACAGATACCATAAAGCTCTTTGTAAATGTAGGAAACAAGCAGCAATTTTTTGATGAAATACTTGCAGGTCTTGATGAAAAATACTGGCAAAATATGAATTTGTGGGAAAGTTGTCTGCGTGATGAAATGATTGACGAAGAAATTAAAAACAAATTTGAAATACGCTTTGCCCAACGAGTTGCTGAAATACTACTTCAAATTCCTTTTGAGGAAAGCGAGGAAGAAAAAATTGTGCAACTCTTTCCGCATTATCCTCTATACACCCATGCTCAACAGATCGAAGATCTGGGTTGGCTGTTATTTGAGCAGGCCAACCACCCGTTTTGTAAAAGCATTGGTGCTTCTGTTTTGAATCGCTGCCATGAAGAAACCCGCGACCAGATGTATAAAATACTCAGGCGACCCATTCCCACCGGTGATGCACTTTACCAAATCATGGAATTTGATAATTTAACTAACCTGCTACTGGCCGGAAGAGATAAAATCATAGATTTTATTTCGCTTATTTCTCGCCTAAAAGAATCCGGTGAAATATTGAAGATAAAAATTTTGCTGGATTTGCAATATTTGCCAGACCTTCCGGCTTTCTCGTATCTTCTGGGTTTTATAGATTATCTGGAGTTGCTGAATTTACAGTATTTGTCGGATTTACGGAATTTGCCGTATTTACAGGATTTGCGGTATTTGCCGTGTTTATGGGATTTGAACTATTTCCAGAATGTGGAGTATTTGCGAAATTGGGTTCATTTACGCGATTTACGCGATTTAGAAAATCAGTTTGAGCACAAATACAAGTTGATAATTCAGCAACATCAAGCCGAGATTAATAATCGGGCAAACCAGGCCTTACAAAAGCTACAGGATTTAAATGATGAAGAAATATTAAAATCCTTCCCCAATTCTACCCCGGAAGAAATCGAAATTTTCAGATCCAACCACCCACCAAAAATATTGCAAGAAATTAAAAAAGGCAACAATCAGATTTTGGCAAATCCCCTGCTCACCACAGAAACGCTGGAGGAAGTTCGGGAATTAGTTGACCGGGAAAATGCACCGGATACATTTTATCAAATCCTCACCGAAACACTTGCCGTGAAATATGAGGATGAGAAAATGAGTATTTATAAAAAGGAAATCATAAAATGGCTTACCGAAAAACAAATGCTCAAGCTCACGGAAGGCACAATCCATTTCTTGCTGGGATTCCACCTCAACACCAACCGTCCCGAAGATTGCCAGATCGAAATAGAAGCCATGAAATATCTAAGGAAAATGGACTATGCTACATGGAGGGATATGCTTGCTTTGGCCACCCAGGAAAGGGATGGTGAAGATGACAGGTGGGTAAATGCTTTGTATGTTTTTAAACTGTTGAATTAATTCTTGGATTTCACTACTGTCAGACTGAAAAATACAGATTCTTTCCCGAAATTTCGGGACTACCAATGACATGTTTGTGTAAAGTACTGAAATCCTTACTATTAGACAGACCCCCGCCTTGCCGCTGGTGTATGCAATGGTGCAGGCGAGGCAGGTCTCAATCGCCCCGATAGCTATCGGGACTCCTTCGAGGTGACAATGCTTCCGTTTGGGTAGTGGGAGGAGGGGAATCGGGCGCTTCGCGGCTTTGCCGCCAACCACCCCCTCCCTGAGATACTAAACGCCTGTCATTCTGATCCGCCAACCAGCGGAGAAGAATCTATTGTTAGACTTGTATTTTTCACGGACAATAGTGAAAAATAAATAAATCGAAAAACATCAACCTATTTCAGGCAATGTCACCAGCCTCTAACCTCTCCCATCTTCTTTTCGGGCTAAAGCCACGAGGCAATTGATTTACTCCATCACTCCATCACTCTCCCGCAAAAGCGGTATTTCCCTTCGCTCAACATCACTCCATTACTCCATCACTCTCCCGCAAAAGCGGGATTTCCCCGAAGGGTCGGGGCAGGCAGCTTCGCTCAACATCACTCCACCCAACAAGGGCTAAAGCCCGAAGGTTATTGAGTTAATCTTTTTATCCTCGGGATAAAGCCACGAGGCAATTGATTTACTCCAGCACTCCAACACTCCAGCACTCCATCACTCCATCACTCCAACACTCTCCCGCAAAAGCGGGATTTCCCCGAAGGGTCGGGGCAGGCAGCTTCGCTCAACATCACTCCAATACTCCAACACTCCAATACTCCAACACTCTCCCGCAAAAGCGGGATTTCCCCGAAGGGTCGGGGCAGGCAGCTTCGCTCAACATCACTCCAATACTCCAACACTCCACCCAACAAGGGCTAAAGCCCGAAGGTTATTGAGTTAATCTTTTTATCCTCGGGATAAAGCCACGAGGCAATTGATTTACTCCAGCACTCCATCACTCCATCACTCCATCACTCCAACACTCCATCACTCCAACACTCCAACACTCCAACACTCCAACCTCTAAACTCCACCCTCTAAACTTTCCCCTCTCCCCTCTCTTTAGCTTAATTTGAAGCATACAAGTCATGTAACCATCAAAATAATTGTACTTTTGAGCAATCGGATTAATGTTAAAAAACATTCTGAATTATTCCCGCCATGAGGGCGGGCAGGCTCAGATAACTATTAATACCCGCTGACATGAATGTCAGTGGCCAATTTTTTATAAATGAAAACTATTTACATTGTTCGCCATGCAAAGTCATCCTGGGATTTTCCCCATCTGAGCGATCACGAAAGACCTTTAATTGAAAAAGGCAAAAAACGTACAAGGCTTATTAACGACTACCTGACCAAAAACAAAATACAGGTCGATCTAATGGTTTCAAGCCATGCTGTGAGGGCTTACGAAACCGCATCCATCATTGCTCGTTCCATCGGCTATCCTAAGGAAAGTATCCGTATCGACAGGATGATTTACCACGCGAATGCCGACAGGATGATCGATCAGTTTTTTGATTTGTCCAACGATATAAATTCGGTAATGCTGGTTGGGCACAATCCAACGTTTACAAATTTTGCAAATCAATACCTTGATAAAAAAATTGAATGGCTGCCTACATCGGGCGTTGTTTGTATAAATTTCAAAACTGATAAATGGGAAGATATCTCCCTGGCTTCTTATGAGCCGGTATTTGTGATTTCGCCCAAAATACTCAAAACCAAAAAATAACTATAATGGCGAAGTACAAAGATCAGATGGTGAACCGTGAAGTAAGCTGGCTTCATTTTAACGAAAGAGTGTTGCAGGAGGCCAGGGATGAGTCAACACCACTTTTGGAGCGACTCAAGTTTTTAGGAATTTTTTCAAACAACCGCGATGAGTTTTTCAGGGTGAGGGTTGCAACCCATACGCGCATGTTAAATGTGGAGCAAATAGATTTATCGCTTAAAGTATCGCCGGGCGAAATACTTCAACAGATAAAAGAAATTGTTGCTGAGCAGGAAAAGATATTTACCCAGACTTATGAGGAAATTGTTGATAAGCTTACAAAGGAAAATATTTTTATCATTCGCGAAGACCAGCTTAGCGGGCAACAGGCAGAGTTTGTAACCGATTATTTCCACAGCGAAGTGCGCACCCTGCTCTTCCCCATCATGCTCGATAACCTGGATGACCCCACCAGCCTCGAAGATAAATCCATTTACCTTGCCGTACATCTCCAATCAACCACCCAGCCCGATCGGGAGGAGTTTTCAATTGTTAAAGTTCCTTCGCCGCCCTTATCCCGGTTTTTGATATTACCTGAACAAGAGGGTAAAATATACATCATGTTGTTGGAGGATGTCATCCGGTATGGATTGCCCTTTGTTTTTTCGCTTTTTGGATATGATAAATATGATGCCTATACCATAAAAATTACCCGCGATGCTGAACTGGATATTGATAATGATGTTCAAAAAAGCTTCCTTGAAATACTCTCCGAAAGTGTAAAACAGCGGGAATGGGGTACCCCGGTAAGGTTTGTTTTCGACAGGTCTATCCCGGCTCATTTCCTGCGGAAGATCAGGGTAAAACTGCATCTTTCGCCCGATGACCGTCAGCGTGGAGGCGGGCGTTATCACAACTTTAAAGATTTTATGGGCTTCCCAAAGGTTGGCTCGTCAAGCCTGGTTTATCCTGCCTCTCCCCCGTTGCAACACAAAGATATCCAACCCTACCAAAGTATTTTTGAGGTAATACGGTCAAAGGATATTATGCTGCACTATCCCTACCAGTCGTTTCATTACATTGTTGACTTACTGCGCGAGGCTTCCATCGACCCCAATGTTCGATCGATAAAAATGACCTTTTACCGGGCTGCCAGCAATTCAAATGCGATGAACGCGCTGATGAATGCGGCCAGGAACGGAAAATCGGTTACAGTATTCCTCGAATTGCAGGCACGTTTTGATGAGGAAGCCAATATTTTTTGGGCTGAAAAATTGCAAAATACCGGGGTAAAAATACTTCCCACAATTCCGGGAATGAAAGTACACAGCAAACTTATTTTGATAAGGCGCAAAGAAAACATGAAGAATGTGTTTTATGCAAATATCAGCACTGGAAATTTTAACGAATCTACCGCGAAGGTTTATGCTGACGACAGTCTGCTTACTGCCAATCAAAACATAGCTAATGATGTTTACAAAGTTTTCCAGATGCTCGAAACCCGTTATTATATTCCTAAATTCAAAACGATAATTGTTTCGCCTTTCCATACCCGCGAATTCTTCATCAACAAAATCAACCGTGAAATCCGAAACGCCAAAGCCGGAAAAGAAGCCTGGATAATCATTAAATTAAATAGCCTCGTTGACCGAAAGATTGTGCGTAAATTGTATGATGCCAGTAGTGCCGGCGTAAAGATTACAGTTATTGCCAGGGGAATTTGTATTTTAATCCCCGGACTACCCAAGGTTAGCGAAAACATTGAAGCATTTAGTATTGTCGATAAATTCCTTGAACATTCACGGGTTTATATTTTTTGTAATGAAGGTAAAAAAGAATTTTATACCGGTTCGGCCGACTGGATGCAACGAAATTTCGATCATCGCATTGAAGTTTCCATACCCATACTCGATAAAGACATTCAGCAGGAACTATGGGATATGATTCAGATTCAGATTAACGATAACTGCAAAACAAGGCTTTTAGGGAAAGATAATATTAATAATTACCGTAAAACAAAGGATACTGAAAAAGTGCGTTCGCAGTTTATAATATATGAATATTTCAAAAATCAATTGCAACAATACAATGTATAAAATTTATGATATTCGGAGCTATTGATATCGGTTCAAACGCGGTTAGACTGCTTTTGTCCAATGCCTTTGAAAAAGAAGGGCGGGTTATGGTTGAAAAGGCAACTTTAATAAGAATCCCGATCAGGCTTGGGAAAGATGTGTATAAAAACAACACCATTTCCGAGAAACGTGCCGGCAACCTGATAAAAACGATGAAAGCTTTTAAGCTCTTGCTTGAAGTATATAAACCTGTGGGTTTTGTGGCCTGCGCGACTGCTGCAATGCGCGAAGCAACCAACGGGGATGAGATTATTAAAAGAATTAAAAAAGAGACAGGCTTGAAAATTAAGCTCATCGATGGCCTTGAAGAAGCTGAAATAGTGCGATCGATCGGTGGCTTTAAACTGCCTGAAGGAAAAACCAAGACAATGTACATTGACCTGGGTGGAGGTAGCACGGAGATATCCATTATTTCATCTGATAATTTGCTTGTTGATGCCCGTTCATTTAAAATTGGTACCCTCAGGCTGCTCAGTAAAAAGGTACCCAAAGCCGAATGGGATTCGCTTGAAGAATGGTTGCAAAATTTTAAAGACGATTTTGGTAAAATTAACGTGATAGGCTCAGGAGGAAACATCAATAAAATAACCAAAATTTATGGCGACCCCTTGCAAGATATTCTTAGTTTTCAAAAATTGGAATATGCCTGTAATCACCTTAAAAGTTTTTCATTGCGTGAGCGTATTAAACAACTGGGGCTTCGTCCCGACCGTGCCGATGTTATTGTTCCCGCGGCGCAGGTCTTTATTTTTATTACAAAAATTATCAGGGTCGGGCATGTTCTTGCCCCAAAAATTGGCCTTGCCGATGGTTTGATTCATAACATGTATCTTGAATACAACGGGTTGAATAATTTAAAGAAATAATACTTTATCTGTTGATAGAAACAACAATTTTATTGTGTTCAAAAGTAATTGTATTAAAAAAGTTTTACATTTGCACAACAATTTTAAAAGCTTAAAAAAATGAATATTCCAGATAGTTTAAAGTACACAAAAGATCACGAGTGGATCAAAGTTGAAGGTGATGAAGCCTTAATAGGAATTACAGATTATGCCCAGAACGAATTGGGCGATATCGTTTTTATTGAGGTAGAAACCGAAGGAGAAACACTTGATAAGGAAGAAACCTTTGGAACCATTGAAGCAGTAAAAACAGTTTCTGATTTGTTTATGCCTATTGGTGGCGAGGTTTTGGAATTCAACGAAGCTCTTGAGCAAAGTCCTGAAATAGTAAATAGCGATCCTTACGGCGATGGATGGATAATCAAAATCAAGATTACTGATCAATCGGAACTTGATAAGCTTTTGGATGCAGTTGCTTACAAAGAACTAATTTAATTTTGAAAAAAATATTTGTCAAACTAAATATTTAGTTGATTTAACAATAAGCAAAGGATCAACCTCGTTAGCATAGAGTAAATTAACATAACCAAGCAAATCACAATGGAATTAAAAAAGAGTAAAAAGGCCGATCTTGAAAGTAAAAAAGCCATCTTTATGCAAATTGGGCTCATCGTTGCCCTTGGAGTAGTGTTGCTTGCTTTCAGTTATAAAACGTACGAAAGAACCTCTGTTCTAAACTTTCAACTTCAGGTGGATAATACCCCGGAAGAAATTATTCCAATAACAAAACATGAAGTTAAGCCTCCCCCTCCTCCTCCTCCAAAACAAGTTACCATCATCAATATTGTAGAAGATGATGTGGAAGTTGAAGACGATATTGAAATAGATGTTGAAGCCGATCAGGAGACAATCATCGATGATTATGTTCCTATGGTGGAAGAAGAAGAAGAAGTTGCCGAAATGGAGATTTTTAGCGTGGTGGAAGCTATGCCCGAATTTCCGGGTGGAGAAACGGCACGGATGAAATTTTTGCAGGACAACATTAAATATCCGCAAATGGCTCGTGAATCAGGAATCCAGGGAACGGTATATGTTACCTTTGTTGTTGAACCCAATGGTTCGGTTTCTGATGTGAGAATACTTCGTGGTATTGGCGGCGGATGCGATGAAGAAGCCATAAGGGTGATTAAGCAGATGCCAAATTGGAAGCCGGGTATGCAGCGCGGTAAACCAGTAAGGGTTCAGTTTAACATGCCTATCAAATTTACCCTCCAGGGTTAAAACAATATTCAAAGTTACAAATCCCGGCTTATTCAGTAAGCCGGGATTTTTTTTGCCTATTCCTTCCGTAATTGTTTTACCCATTTCAATATTATTTCTGATAAAACCTGCTTATCAATATCCTCCAACTTGTTAATGTAAAGGCAAGATTTCCCGGTTTTATATTTCCCGAGTTTCCCCAGTAATTGCTCATACTTTTCAAAGCCGGTCATAATGTAAAGTGTGAGGCTCTGTTTGCGTGGCGAAAACCCTGTAAGCATCCAGTCCATTTCACGGCCACTGGCATATTTGTAATTATAGGAGCCAAACCCGATAATTGAAGGGCCCCACATTTTGGCTTCTTCGCCGCTAAGCCTGGATAATAAATCAAGGATTTCAAAAGCATCTTTCCTCCTTTTTTCATCCTCAGCGGAGTTTAAAAAATCTACGACACTTGCATCGTTTTGCTTTGTTTTGAGTTCGGCCATTGGGATGAGATATTTGCTTATTGAGTTATTAGTACCTAATCTATTATATTCTGCCATTTTTTGGCAGAATATAATAGATTAGGTACTAATGCAAAATTTAAAATGCATTGTCGTTAATATGAAAGGAAGATAAATAATAAAGCTCCTAATTGTTAAATATGCATTTATAAATTTTGCCGACTAACTTGGGCAAACCAAAACAGGAATACACCATAAATTTTACATGATTACCTTGTTTGGTTTTGGCTTGTCCAAGTTAGGTGTATAATTAAGATGATAAACAATAAAGGTGTGTGTTTGGTTCGATAAAAATCATAGGTGGTATAATAAACGATTACTCATTATTCAGCTTTTGATGTAAATTGCTTTTAATTCACTGGAGGTATTGTTGTCTTAATTCAAAATATCATGTCGGAACAAATGGCTATTTTTCCCGATAATCGGGACAGGTTGTGTTAACAATTTAAAAACATACAATCATGCAAACGATCACTATAACACCACAACTGGAAAACGGTAGATATTATATCGATGTCCCCGACGGTTTTACTGATGCTGAGTTTACTATACAAATAACCTTAAAAAAGGAAAAGATAGAAACCGCATTAGTGCAGGAGAAGCTTGAGAAAATTCGTGCATTTGCAGGAATTGCTGCCAGTTCAAATATTAAGATTGACAAAAGTGAATGGTATCAGCAGTAATACAAAAAAAATGAAAGTATTTATTGACACCAGTATTTTGATTTTAGATGTGCCCTAAATATTAAAATCGTCATTCGTTAATCGTCTCCGTTGGAATCCCTTCGGACAATCTGAAATCAATTCATAAAAAAAATGCCACCCCGGAAAGGGTAGCTCCGGGCAGCCGAAATGATAGAGTTTGGCCGCCGGGCAACAATAAAAAGCCTTGATAAGTTGAAGATGGAAAAATGAGCCGGGGTTTCTTTTCTTGAGTTTCGATGTTTTTCTTGACGTTTCGAGATCCACCTTCGGCAAAATAAACCCTGCGGACACCCGAAAGTTGTTGACAGGGGGCAAATTTCCAGGAAGATTGGAAGTCAGGGTTTCACTTAAAGTGAAGCCCTGACTATATTCTTGCCGCAGGCAGATACGGAAACCTTACAATGCTTTGATTTCTATATGAGTTCAAGCTCCTCAAAAAGCCTTGGAAGATAACAATTCCAGCCATAGGTATCTTTAATTTTCAATCGCAGGGCATCGCTTGCATGTGGTTCGCCATGAACGATGAATACCTTTTCGGGTTTGTTTTTGATTTTTGACATCCATTGGATAATCTCTCCCTGATCGGCGTGTGATGACATGGTGTGAATTTGTGCAACTTCGGCTTTTACTTTAAAATATTTACCGTGCATTTTTATCTCTGCTTCGCCCTCGCTCAGTTTCCGGCCCCTTGTTCCGGCAGCCTGGTAACCGGGGATAATAATGGTTGCCCTCGGGTCTTCAATGTGCTCTTTGAGATATTGCAGGATGCGCCCGCCATTCATCATGCCACTACCTGCAATAACGATCATAGGCAATGTTTTGCGGGCCAGCCGCCGGGTTTCTTCCACCGAACTTACCATGCGGGTATTATGAAAAACTTCCTTAAAAACATCCGGCTCAAGAATTTGCCATTCGGGGTATTTTAGGAAGAGCTTGCTAACATCAAATCCCATAGGGCTGTCGAGGTAAACAGGAATGTCAGGCATACGCCCTTCTTGTTTTAGTTGCCAGATAAGGTACATGAAATCCTGGGCGCGATCAACGGTAAAACTTGGCACCAACAATGGGCCATGCTTGCTGATGCATTTTTGAATGATGGCAAGTAGGGTATCCTTGGTAGATTCTTTTGGATGCAAACGATCCCCATAAGTGGATTCTACGATCAGGTAATCTGCTTTCTCAGGTTTTTCGGGAGGTTTAAGCATGGCATCGTGCGGGCGGCCTATGTCTCCGGAAAAAACAAAGCGCTTACCGTTTGCATCCATTTCGATAAAAGCAGCTCCAGGAATATGGGCATCCCTGCGATACCTGAAGCGAATATCATCCGACAATTCGACAAATTGGTTGGGCTGAACCGGATTCAAAAGTGGCAAAGTAATTTCCACATCTTTCAGGGTGTAGAGAGGCAATGCCGGACTGTGTTTGGAATAGCCATGATAGTTTGCCTGTTCGGCATCTTCTTCCTGTATTTTGGCGCTATCTTTCAAAATAATCTGCACAAGATCTTCGGTAGGTTCAGTACAATAAATTTTGCCTTTAAATCCCTGATTCACCATCCTTGGCAAATAGCCAATATGATCAAGATGGCCATGGGTGAGGATAATTAAATCGATGCTTGAGGCATCAACCGGCAATTCCTTCCAATTGAGTTCCCTAAGCTGCTTTAGCCCCTGAAACAAACCGCAATCTACCATTATGTTCAGCCCGTTGGCTGTGAGTAAATATTTTGATCCGGTAACCGTTTCGGCAGCGCCTAAAAACCGAATGGAAAAGCTATTTGTTGCTGACATTTTGTTTGGTTTTAGTTGAAATAAGATGTTTGAGCGAAGGTAGGAATAAAATAGTTGCTTATGGAGAAAACATCATGAAATATCCCGACTTATGGGGAAAAACACCCTGTCCCATTTAACGGGAAAAACACCCTGTCCCGATAACTTTCGGGAGCTATCAGCGAATTTATTAAAGCTCTTTAATTTAATGTGTTGCTAATCCAATTATTTTTTGTTCTTTTTTACTTAGTGGTTCTGAGTGATCTAAGTGTCTAAGTGGTGAATTTCTGAAGGTTACCACTCACATAGTGATGCCCACTTCGCTTAAGTCGCCTACCTCGCCTACTTCGCTTAAGTCGCTTACCTCGCTTATTTCACCTAAGTCGCTTAGTCGCCCTGTCGCCTACTTCGCTTAGTTCGCTAAGTTCGCTTAAGTCGCCCTGTCGCCTACTTCGCTTAGTTCGCTTAGTTCGCTTAGTTCGCTTAAGACGCCCTGTCGCCTACTTCGCTTAAGTCACCCTGTCGCCTACCTCGCTCAATTCGCTAAAACCGCAATGAAAGACAACTCAATCCACCGTCCAGTTTTTGAAACTCCGACATTTCCAATTCGATTACCCGATAGCCTTCATTTTCTATGCTTGCCTTAATTTTTGGATTTCCGGCAGGAAGCAAAACATTCCCGTTTATCCAAACACAATTTGCAGCATAATTTTCATCTTTGTTAACCCATAACTTCTTGTACGATGAAAACGCTTGTTCTGTTTTAAAAGATTCGGCTATAACTACCGTATTATTTTCGATATAGGAGATGCCTGTTTTGAGATGCAATATATCACCGGGATGAACCACAGATCCGGAAAACCCATATTTTTCAAGGATTTTGATAAGCTGATCTGCCCCGACCTGATTGGTGCGTTCGGAGAGTCCGATATAAAAATGGTCTCCTGCCATCATCACATCGCCGGCTTCGAGGGTTCCTGGTTTTTCTATTCGTTCGATATTTTGATAAAATGAATCCAAAACTTCTATTAAACCCAGTTCCTCACCCTGCCTGCTTTTTGCCCCCGGCCTGGTAATTACGGCACACTTTGGAGTGAGCAAGGCCACATCTTCCATAAATACGGAATCAGGAAAACGTTCTTCTTCATCGAGAATGATAAGCTGCAAACCACATTTTTCCAATGCATTGATGTAAGCCTCATGCTGACGACACATTTTGGGATAATCCACAACCCCAAGTCCGGCAGTTGTTATTCCATCAATCACCGACTTACCGGGTTTCCGTACTATTGCTTTTGTAAACATGGTTTCAAAAATAGTTTTTTAAAGCGATTTGAATATTGAATATTTTAAGCAACAATAGTAAATCCTTTCTCATAATTCCTCTCTTTAACTCACTGGCAAGAGGGAAACACTATTTCGCATGGGGCTGTTACTTTAATCAGATAGGCCTTTCCTGGATTAAGTTCGCTAAGTGAGAAAATTTCTTTTTCGGGCCAGTAAACCCTCCAACCGGCAAGCTCAACAATTGCCTCCAAATTTTCAGTAAAACCACCACTTAAAGCATTGATTTCAGTTGGGAAAGGCGTTAACACAGGCAAAATATTCCAGCCTTCATTCAGTTGTAAAACTTGCTCCGGCGAATACTCACCAACAATTTCAAGCAATTCAGCATTATTCATTTTGATGGCATAACCGCTATACGGATTGAAATCGTTCAATGTATAAATGCCACCCGATGGATAAAATACGCCCTCGCTACCCGAAACAATTTCGACAGAATTGAAAACCGAAGCCAATAGTACTTCCATTTCAGTATTGGGTGGCATAATATAGCTCGACAGGCTGTTCCAGCCGACATCCAGGTAAGCATATATTCGCGGTGCGCTGATGATTGAAAGCCCGGCAACAGTAAACGGAGTTTTGTCGGCCCCCTCATAATATAACTTAAATGTATCTATTTCATCCGAACTGAAAGCGAAAGCATCTTCAAGCCATTTAGCCGAAACGGTTTGGTATTTTATAGTCGCGTTAATGGCAATTTCACCGGCATAGCCAGAGGTTGATATATTAAAATAAATCTCATCTGAACCGGTTCCCTCCAAAGATTCAACTTTATTAAAATCGGGATCATTCTGAGCAAGCCCAACAATTTTTACGGTGTCGTAATTTGGATGTATAGAAGAAAACCCCATTGGAGGTAGCCGGTTATCTTTGAGCGGAACATAAGCTCTTTCGAGCACCGTTGTTACATCACCATTCACATCGCCCATTACCATTTCATAAATCTGAACCTGTTCTTCACTATTTATAACTTGCCGGTGGTTTTCGTAAGGTTCATTTTCATGGATGAGGTTAAAATCATCATCGGTTTTACCACTGATAAACAGCGTGTCTCCATTTTCGACCACTGCCACAAGTTGTACAAACGCACGGCGGCTGGGGAAACCGGATGGAAATTTATGTCCTGCCAGGTTTTGAAGTTTCAATTTAACACTGAGGGTGTCGGGTGTTCTTCCTGTTTCATCGATGGTGAGTTGGATGCTGTGCTTCAACATTTTTTCGGAGCGGCTCAGCGTAGAATCAAATTGAACGGTGGTTGCTGTAACGCCGATTTCATCGGCAAAATCCCGAAGCAACTTAGTCATAAAAACATTGGCTCCCGCAAAATGATGCTTACCGAAAGGTGAGCGGGAATCGAGCCACCATGGGCGGGAGCTTATTTTCACAAGGTCATCAATGGAGGGGACATGACACCCCTGGCAGGTAGTTCCAATAGCAGGGAAATCCGAATTTTCCCATTCGTGATACAGCGCCTGCTCAACGAAGGCTTCGCCTGTGGGAACACCATTTAAATCGACTGAATTGGTGATTAAAGTATGGCACGAGCCACACAATCGGGCATCTTCTATTTGTTGCCCGTAAGCCGGAGTATAACCCGTAAAGTTGATCATTGGATTTACAAACGGACTGGTATATTGCCCCCATATTTGCTTGTTGGTTCCAACGATTATGTTTCCGGTATAAGTCCCCAAAGTTTGTTCGGTAATCTGGTGGCACACCGTACATTGAATCCCATCGAGTGCCAGCGAATCGGCCTGACCTTCAGCAAGTGAATACAAGGCTTGCATATTATGATGTGCATTATGATTACCTACCGGAAAATGGCATCGGGTACACACATCTTCCAGCACAGCTTTATGTTCAGGATTTACAAGTCCTTCGTGGCTCACCTTAGCCTGCCATAAGGGGTCTTTGCCCGCATTGGCCAGCATGGTCGAACGCCAATCGTCCAAAATCCCAACAGATGCTCCACTTGCATCCACCATGGAGTTATGACACAAAAGACACTCTCCCGAGCCTGCAAACAAATCGTTGTACCCTTCCGGCAAAGCGGTGCTACGAATGTTAGCTGTTGAATCCTCATCGCCCGGAAGGGACATGGCAACTATTATGAAAAAGAGGAATGAAATCGCCAAAACATTAAATGCTGGTGTGAGGCGAACTAACTTTTTTACTTTCATTTTTTCATTTTTTAGAATTGTAATTCTTCCAGCGAAAGTAGCTCTTTTTGAGTGATAATACAATTTCGGAAATACAAACAGCCCCAATCTATTTATTACAAAGCAAAAAACCCTGACAGCATTACACCATCAGGGTTTTGTTATTTTCAATCTTAAAATTATCCTATTTAAAAGCCTTCTCCAGCAGCCCGTCACCTTTCAGGGTAAGCCTGTCGAGATAGGTAGGCACCTGTTCTCCAAGCAGCTTATCCAATTAAGTTTTTGATTTCCATTAACAGATTTTCCGTGGGTTCGATAAGCGGCATGACCTGTTCCTCTGTAAAATCGAACAAATCGCCATAATCGCCCTTGTGCCTCCAGTCATACAATCTTGAGTATAATTTTCCATACTGCTTGTTGATTCTACCTTCTTTGATAAATTTCAAGTTAAATTGACTTCTTGTGCCGACATGTGTTAAACCATCATAGTTCTCGGTTAAAAGTAACGCCATTACTGCATAAAAACTGGCATAGTACAACCTGTTTATACATGCGTTCCACCGTTGATTTTGCGCCAATAACTTTGCATCATTAAACTCTCAATCGATTTTTCAAGGCGATATTTAATATACTCATTTTTTGCAGATTCATTCATAAACGAACCCCTTCCCTGTTTACACTATTAAATAATGGAGAGTGATTCAGCTTATTCAGCCAATAATTCTTAGAGTAAACAATGGGCGAAATTATTTGTCCTGATTCCAATTCCAGGTCATATAAATTACTTCGGAATCTGTCCTCAGCTTCCAGGGTTTCGTTATTGTCGATCAAAACAAGAATATCCCAATCCGAGGTAATTTTGTTATCTCCCCTTGCCCTTGAACCAAATAAAATGATTTCAGCACTTGAATCCTCTATTTCAATCGAGTGCTTAATTTTCAATAATATTTTCTCCTGTTCATTCATAATTACTCACAAAATTAGAAAATTTATTCAAAGGTAGAACCATCCCCCAATCAGTGTTTTAAAAAATCAATACTTTTGTTTACTTATAACCGAATTTATAAAAATACCTACCACGTAATGAACTACACGGATACAGAAATAAAAACAATGGGTATTGAAGCATTGATAACAAAGCTGGGAGAGGTGGAGGCTGGAAGATTTATTAGCCTTATCATTCGTGAACCATTCGATTACACCATAAGGCAAAGAAATCTCTGGGAAAACAAATCGGTGGAAGATCTTAGTAAGCTGGCCATGGCAAGCCGAATAGAAGGATAATCTTCACAAAAGAAAAAGAAAAAACACCCTGCGACATTTTCGCAGGGTGTTTTAATTATCATCCTATCCGTGCTAACAAATTAGCGCTTTATCAACCTTTTAACCGATCTGTTACCATCCACTTCTATTTCCAGAATATAAACTCCTGGCGTAAGGTGATCGATGCTGATGGGTGTTTCCGACCTGGTTATTTCACTAATTCCCCGAGGTTGCCCATCCAAGGAGTATATGGTTAATGACCCTTTCAGGATAATCTCTGCATCCAGTTTCAGGACAAATTCATCCTGAGCCGGATTTGGGATGATTTTGGGTTGACCGACTGAAGTGGTTTTTCGCAATCCGGTTGATGAAACCTTGAGCGAAGCCAAAGCTGAAAGCCCGTTATTTTGGAATCTAAGTTCTGCATTCGGAAGGCTTTTATCAAAGCTAACTTCCAAATTATGCTCTTGTCCTGATTCCTTTTCCATCAATTTAAAGGTAAGCTCCTCGCCTTCTGCAAAACCATCTTTTACAGCTGTGGTCCGATCATTACCGAAAAGGGTGATGGATGTGTTTTCATTTTCCCATAAAGCAAGGCCAAAACAGTTTCCATTTTCATTAAAAGCTGCAATAATATCTCCACTCTGGATTTCTGAAACGGCATCGGCCGGGATAGCGATGGTGTGAGTAATAGCAGTAGGTTTTGACAAAACCCAGGGTACTAAACTCTGCCAGTCCGCCGGCTGTCGGACTATCTGATTCCCAACTCGAACAGAGGATTTACTCCCATCACATTCCGGAAACACAATCTCACCTTCTCCATCCATCAACACAAAGTAGGCTTTGCCCGGGTCAAGTACCTGCAAGGTATTTATTCCAAACTCAGGCCAGTAAATGTTCCATCCGGCAACTTCTTTTACCATAACTATATTTGTTCCCTCAAATAGTTCCATAATTTCCACCTCACATTCTGAAAGTACCGGGATGAGATTCCATTGCGGAGACAATTGCAAAATATGATTATTGGCACGACTACCTGAAACAGAAAGCGTAACATCTTCTGTAACTTTTATGCTGTAGCCCGATTCCATATCCCAGTTTACCAAAGTATTTATGTTCTGACCTGGCCAGTAAAATCCAGTTTCATTTTGGAAAATGATGAGATTGGATAAAATTGGATTCATCATGGTTTCGATGTTTGCATCCACCGGAATAATAGGAATTGATATTCCGCTCCAACCTTCAGACAAATCAAAGTTTATGGTTCTGAATGTATTCAGAAGTGTAAAATTAACTTGGGTCGTTCCCCCGGTAGAAACAACAACATTTGATGCAGTTTGTGGTGAATATTCATTTTTTGATGCTTTCACCGTATAAACTCCGGGGGGAATGCTTTTAATTTCATAGCTTCCTTCCTCGTTGGTTTGCATAGCATAGACATGTGCTGTGGCGTCATTAATTGCTGAAACATTTGCTTCCGCAATTGGAAGTCCGGACGATTCATCCGTAACCAAACCGGCAATGTTTCCGACCTCGGCAAGAGGCAGGTTTTTGTCCGCACTCATCAATTTGTTTTGCGAATCGTCGAAAAATATAATGTGGCCTTTGTTCCCATGCTCAGGTTTGCTTACGGCAAGCGTAGAAAATTTCCCCACATCACCGGTTTCGGTAACGGTTTCAATCTCCCAACTGTTAGTATTGCCCGATGCAAATTTCAAATCCTGATTACTTACATCATAATAACTGATAAATAATTGATTGTAATCATTACATACAATTGATGAATACTGTCCCACATCCCCTTCGGCATCAACCGTCTCGAACTCCCAGGTTCTTAGCCAACCGGCATATTTTAGTGTATTCTTAGTTTCATCAAAATAAACAATATTATTATGATTGAGCGAATCAATAACCAGACAGGAGTATTTCCCCACATCTCCGGTTTCATCAACTACCTGTGTTGTCCAGCCTTTTCTGCTCTGATTTGCTAATTTCAGATTTTGATTTGAATTATCATAATATGAAATATTCAATTGATTGTTAGCATCAAGGTACATTGAAGAATATTGACCTACATCACCAACTGCATCAACCGTCTCGAATTCCCATGTTCTTAGCCAACCTGCATATTTCAGGGTATTTTTAGTATCATCAAAATAAACAATATTATTATGATTGAGCGAATCAATTACCAAACAGGAGTATTTTCCAACTTGTCCTGTTTCATCAACTACCTGAGTTGTCCAACCTTTGTCATTTTGATTTGCAAATTTCAAATTCTGATTTGTATTATCGTAATACGAAATACTTAGCTGATTGTTAGCATCAAGGCAAATTGAAGAATACTGCCCTACATCACCTTCGGCATCAATAGTATCGAATTCCCATGTTCTTAGCCAACCGGCATATTTTAGTGTGTTCTTAGTATCATCAAAGTAAACAATATTTTTATGGCCTGATCCATCAATATTAATACATGAGTATTTACCTACATCACCAACATAATCAATTGAATCGACCTGATAAACTCCTAAACGCCCTTTGGCAAATTTCAAGTCTTTATTAGTGTTATCATAATAACTGAAATATAGTTGCCCGTCAGGCCCTGCTGAAATTGAGGAATACATACCAACATCTCCTTCATAATCTATGGTATGAAATATTGCCGGTATAGTACCATTTTTAATGCTAAACGATTTTGTTTTCTCTTTTTGGGGATTTTGCCCAAAAAATAGGCCTGGCAAAATCAGAAGTAGAAAAACCAGGCAGGTCTTAAAATTCTTATATTTTTTTATTCTTTTCATGCCGCCTCCTATTCTGCAACATTATTTACTATTTGCTTTGTCTTGTTTTTAAGTGATTTTAAGTATTTAACAGCTTGTGCTGGAAGCCTTGCATGGATCAAATCATCAGTAACGTCATTATAATAACTGATATGAGGAATACCTTCATTATCAAGAGTTATTGAGGGCAATTGTCCATTTTCAGCGACATGAAATGAACTAACTGTTTCTCCATCAAAAAAGCCAAAACGGATATCACCTGAATATACATAAGCAAAATAAACATTAAAATCATCATCAACTACTGATTTATAATCATAACCACATGGAAGTGTACTAGGGCCAATAGTGTTTGCAGTAAATGAGTTGCTTTGATTGTTATAAATAAATTGTGTTATACTATTACCACTACTTGCAATAAACTCAAGAATTCCATTTCTGAAATATACTGAAATTATATTATAATTTACGTTTTCAATTGATTGTGTAATTAAAAAACTTGTTGTATCTCTATAGGTATAATAAAGTACTTCGGTAGAACTATTGTTATACTTATGAATAATATGAGGATCATTATTTTGATCAAGACAAAATTGTGCATGATCTGCTTCATTATTACCTGGAACAGATTCGACAATCCAGCCTATTTCATTCCATGTTGCATAATAATAATAATTATGATTAAAATAACCATCAACAAAACATTCAAATAGAACATGTGGGCATGAATTATTATCTAATTTTATATCCGTTGACCGGACATCAGCATCCGGGACAATTGGTTGAAAATTCCAGTTTTGAGCAAGCATCTGGTTGGTTGTTAGCGTTAAAATAAATAACGCGATTGAAATTGTTAATAATTTTTTTTTCATAATTTTTAAATTTTTAATGTTTTTGATTTATTTAATTGTTTAATGTTTATTAATATGTTTCGGTTTTTATTGGGGTATGGGATTATGGGGAATGCGAACGTTGTGGCCATCGTAGAGACGTTGCATGCAACGTCTCTACGATTTGCACCATCTGAATCATTTGTACGATTTGCATCATTTGCAATATCCTGGTTTTTTTTTAATACTAAAATCCCGTGAACATGATTTGGCATTACAACAAACGCATCTAATTCAACATTTTTTGCATGATTTTTAATTTCATGCCAAAAAACATCAGCTAAAACACCCACTTGCAACAGTTGCATAATGCAATCTGTAATATTACCGAAATAATATTCACGTTTTGCTGTACAGATGGTTATGAAATAGTTAGCATTCCAACGATAATCCCAGTTTTGCAATCGTGCCGATGGTATGCGATATTTATTTCTGTATAAATCGTTTTTCATCTCTTTTTTCCAGAATTTCCAATATTTTCTCTATTTTCCATATATCGTTTAATTTTTTTCCTGCAAACCATTAAGCAATATTAAGTAAGAAAAACACTAATTAACAGCTCTTGTATTCCTGATTTATCAATTATGATACATTTTCTCTGTTTTTAATTTCTTTTTCACAAAACCTTTTGGTGAAAATCCTGTTTGTTTATTAAAAAGTGAGTAAAACGCAGATTGAGATTTAAATCCGGATTCCAAAGCAATTCCTTCTACCGAATATTTTTCCCATACTCGTGGGTCGGAAAGCAAACGAATGGCATGATTTATTCTATACCCGTTTATAAACGTAGCATAGTTGGTTTCGCACATTTTGTTTATCATGACCGACATTTCAGTTCTGTTTGTATTGAGGATTTTTGAAAGTTTTTCAAGGTTTAACTCATTATCCTTATAAATTTCATTTTCTTCAATTAGCTCAATAAATTGTTTGTAAAGCTTACGCTGTTTTTCTGAAATCTTTTTGTTATTGGCTTTAGGAATTTTTCTTTCGTATTTTTTAGCTAATTGCTGATTTTTCTCAACAAGTTTATATAATGCAAGTTGTTTTTTCCTGTATAAGTATCCAATGATTATTAAACCAAAACCGATAACAATTAATAAAATAAAGCTGGTTGAGAGCATTTTTCTTTTCTAACTCAATTTTTTGTATTTCAATTTCCTTTTCTTTTTTTTCAGTCTCATATTTTTTCTGTAGTTCGTTTATGGCTTTCACTTTTTCGATGTTATAAACGCTATCATGAAGCGAGTTAAGTAATGTTTGAGATGTAAATGCTCCCTTATAATTTCCAGACAACACCTCACATTCAATAAGAGCTTTATAGCCTTCAATCGCAACATCTTCAGCATTTATTTTTATTGCTGTATTTATTCCCTCATTGATTAGTTTTCTTGCGGTTTTAAGATTATTCTTTCCCAAATATACTTTTCCGAGATTTATTTTTGTATCTGCAATCCCCTGCATTCCATTAGTAGAAGAAACGTAGATTCCCGGCCCCATCTCATTTAATAACTCCTCATTTCCAAAATTATCAGCAATGCTAACTTCATAACCCGGCACAGGAAGGTAATCAGGCGATTCAACATTTCTAACTTTCAAATTATATTTACCCTTGGGTATCGTGATGGTATAAAATCCGTCAACATCGCTTGCAGCGCCTTTTTGCAATTGATCGATATAGAGGGTTGCTCCTACCAGGGGAAGACT
>Ga0307990_1000806_pt1 | contig 27054 bp, 21 predicted proteins | sample EllFjometagen129_FD_203168 | JGI IMG/M metagenome (GOLD analysis project Ga0307990, IMG submission 203168) | Marine microbial communities from Ellis Fjord, Antarctic Ocean - #129 | ecosystem: Environmental > Aquatic > Marine > Unclassified | place: Southern Ocean | collected 2014-10-08
CTTTTTTTCATTTGATCCTCCCATAAATTATTATTATCTAACTTAGAACTCAAATATATATTATAAATGTCAAATTAATTCTAATATTTATAAAAAACCCGACATCACTGCCGGGTTATATTATATTTATCAATTTTTACAATTTTACTTGAAAACTATTTTTTCCCTATTTCAATTCCCTTTTTTATTGCTTTAAGGTTAAGCTCTAATAGATCAGGATTTCTTTTCTTTAGAAATTCTGTAAGATCATTTTCAAGAGTTTCGTATTTCACAAGTCCTGTCTTGCCAATAACAATGCCGATTGCTACCATATTGAGAACTTTCATACTTCCAATTTCCCTTGCTATTGAATTCATTGGAGCTTCAATTACATCTATATCTTCACGTTTTGTTCCATGAGGACACATATCCGTATTATAAATCAGGAGTCCCTTTTCTTTTATTTCAGGTCCGAATTTGTCAATTGAAGGTTGATTCAACGCGATAAGGATATCGGGGTAAGATACCAATGGAGACGCTATAGCTCTATCAGCAATAACAACTGAGACGTTAGCTGTGCCGCCCCGCATTTCAGGTCCATATGAGGGAAGCCATGACACATTAAGCCCATCTCCCATACCAGCTTTTGCTAAAAATTTCCCAATTGTAAGAGCACCTTGACCACCAAATCCAGAGCTTATAATTTCAGTTTTCATTATTCTCCTCCTTCAATAGACTTATCACGGTAATTACCTAACGGGAAAAATGGCAGCATATTTTCTTTAGCCCATTTCATGGCGTCAATCGGTGCTAAACCCCAATTTGTAGGACACGTTGAAACAAACTCAACAAACGTGAATCCTCTCTCTTCTTTATTGAATTGGAGCGCTTTTTTTACAACTTTTTTAGCTTTCATTATATCTTGTGGAGAAAGTAGTGAGACTCTTTCAATAAAGTATGGTGCAACAAGCGAAGATAGTAATTCACAAACTTTAATTGGATAACCGATATCTTTTTCATCTCTTCCATAAGGTGAAGTAGCAGTTTTCATTCCCGGTAAAGTGGTTGGAGCCATTTGCCCTCCGGTCATTCCATAGATTGCATTATTTACAAAAAACACAGTAATATGTTCACCTCTATTTGCTGCGTGGATGATCTCAGCAGTTCCAATAGCTGCAAGGTCTCCATCACCCTGATATGTAAAAACATGCATATTCGGACGAGAACGTTTCATTCCGGTTGCCAGAGCAGGAGCTCTACCATGAGCAGCTTCAGCCATATCACAATCAAAGAATTTATATGCGAAAACAGAACAACCCACTGGAGCAACACCCATCATATTATTTCTCATATCAAGTTCATCCATAGCTTCTGCAATAAGTCTGTGGGAAATACCATGTGTACAACCAGGACAGTAAGTAAATTGCAGATCTGTTAATGATTTTGGTCTTTGTGCAATAATTTCCATTATTCCCCCTCTGTTCCTAATATTTTTGCTTTGATCTCATCAGGTGTAAATAAAATACCGCCAACTTTTCCCAAAAATTCAACAGGTAGTTTTCCATTTACGGCTAATTTTACATCTTCAACCATTTGACCAAGGTTAAGTTCGCAAACTAATACTTTCTTAACTTTATCATGTAATACATTTTTAATTGCTTCATAAGGATACGGCCATACAGTTATTGGTCTGATCATTCCAATACTTGTTCCCTCTTCTTGTAATTGATCTATTGCAGACTTAGCAATTCTAGCCGCAGTTCCAAAAGCAACAACAACTACTTCATTTTCGTCAGAAATATTATATTCTTCATATCTTATCTCATTTTTTTCGATCTCATCATATTTCTTCCCTAATTTTATCACATGCTGTTCCAGGATAAGCGGATCAATTTCTAAAGAATTTATCTCATGATGATGATGATTCGGTTCATCTTCGTTTGGATACATACACCAATCATAATGCTGTTTGTCCAAAACTTCCATCTCTTCTTTAGTTTTTGATGGTTTGAATTCAACAGGTTCCATCATCTGCCCCAGAAGACCATCTGACAATATCATTACAGGATTTCTATATTTATCAGCAAGATCAAAAGCTAGATCTGCCATATCAGCAAATTCCTGAACTGTACTTGGTGCTAAAACTATTAGTCGGTAATCTCCATGACCACCACCTTTTGTTGCTTGAAAATAGTCACCTTGTGCAGGTTGGATATCACCAAGACCAGGTCCACCACGTTGAACATTAACGATTACTGCAGGTAAATTAGCTCCCGCGATATAAGAGATACCTTCCATTTTAAGTGAAATACCCGGTGAGGAAGATGATGTCATAACACGTCTTCCTGTTCCAGATGCTCCATATACCATATTTATTGCAGCAACTTCACTTTCTGCTTGAACAAAAACACCATCAACTTTAGGCATCATTTTCGCCATATATTCTATTAACTCACTTTGAGGAGTTATGGGGTAAGCAAAATACAGTCTGCAACCAGCACGAATAGCAGCTTCTGCAACTGCCTCATTACCTTTCATCAATATTTTTTCAGCCATAAAATTCCTCCTCCTATTTCTCTATAGTAATTGCTACATCAGGACATGTAGTATAACACATTTTACATGCAATACATGCTTCTTGATCAAAACATTCCGCATAATGATAACCTTTGGAATTAATCTCTTTTGAAAATCTGATAATCTTCTTTGGGCATGCCAGAATACATAATCCACAGCCTTTACACATTTCCGCGTCAACGGTCATTCTTGCCATAATTATCTCCTTATTTCTTATAATTATTTTATTCAGTAGAGACTTTTCAATCACTAATATTTGTCAATTGGATTATTCATATTTTAAGAAGAAGATAAATATAATTATAAACAGAAGTAATTAAAAATAAAACCTTATGATTTTGAATAAATTATTAAAATTATATTATATTTCATTTAAGCATAATGATTTTTTTTGTATAAATATCATAATGAGTCTCAAGTGTGTAGAAATATATGCCACTAGAGACTTTTTTCCCATCTTCATCTGTTCCATCCCAACTAACATTATGATTTCCCTGTAAGAACACATTATTCAGTAATGTTGTTATTTTATGCCCTTTTATGTTATAGATATTAACTTTAACATCGGTAGTTTTCTTAAGAGCGAATGATAGAGTAATTGAATCATGGAAAGGATTTGGAGAAACTGATAAAAAGGAATTATCATCACTATAATATTGTGGATTTACGCTGGTATTATATGTAAAAAGATCCTCAGTATTAAGCGTAGTAGGCTCTTGCAGATATGCAGGTATTCCCTGTTCAGCAGTAGACCATTTAATTAAATTTAAAGAAGGAGCATATTGTATCGTATGAATATTATGAGATACTCCAGCAGCACCCGCAAGTAAATTCCAGCTCCTCAAAAGATCAATATCAGAATTAGCAGTAAGAGAATCTGCAATATTCTCATAACGATAGCATCCTGCAGGCGGATACAATGTTCTAAAATGATTTGTGGCAGCCAGATGTCCTGAAGGAATCACTGTGTTATTATTATCATCACGGGCAATAATTCCATTCTGATTATTGCACTCAATTATCATTCCGCTTTCATTATTTGCTGAATGTATAATTGAGCTGCTTAGCTGATAATTTTCCTGAATGGCGGCTAAAATATCTTCCGAATCTATTTCGTAATTCCCATCATAATCATAAGTTTCTATCCCATTTCTTATGGATAATAAAATTGGATGAAAGGTATAGGCATTTGGATGTTCGTTATGATTTCCCATATTCATAAAAGCACAGAGTCCATCTTCGTTAATGGCTGATAATCCCCCGATAAATCCGGGGAAAGTAAATGAGAGCCAATTTACTTCATCAGATTCAGAGGGAAAATGAACAACTAACAGATGGTTTTCCAATAAGGTTGGATGCGGTGTCCAGTCCATGTTGCGTGTAATTACAAGTTCTCCGGATAATTCGGGATCAGATATCGTATTCTCACCCCAGCTGGATAAACTTGAGCATCCAAATTTATAATCTGGGTCAAAATCACCTAATGTTGCCAGGTCAACAACTGCATTAAATAGAAGTATGTCATTGGCATCAATATCCCTGCTTAGGATCTCACTATATAATATAACATCAGCTTCTATCATTCCATTTATCATCCCTGAAGTTTCAGAAACATATTTTTCTTCGATCTGGAAATTATCCAGAAAATATGTTCTCATGTTTTCATAGAGATATGAATTCCCACCTAAAAATACTGTGATGAAATAATCTTCTGAAATTTCTTTGATCTTATCTCCAAACAAATAACCGGTTGCATATCCACGTTCGTAATGAGAACCCCAAATCTTAAGGATCTTTTTACCGTTAACACTTAAAGTATCTCCATTAACAGTTTGAGCATTAACTTCAATAAAAATAATGATTAATAATATCGAGACTAAAATGATTTTTTTCATAATTTCCTTTTAAACAATTATATCTTCCAATTTACGTTTAGGGACATGATGAATATCATTCTCATCACGCCAATATTTGATCTTATTTTTTTCAACAATTTCAATTTTATTACTCTCCTTGGGTTTTCCAAGAGCTATTACATAACAAATTGAATATATTTGCGGAATTTGAAGTAATTTGTGTAAATCATCCTTTCTCACACTTCCAAAAATGCAACCTCGCAATTCATACTCAACAGCACCCAGCAGCATTGATTGACTTGCAATACCTGCATCACAAGCTACTTTACTAACATCTTTTTCTGTTGATAAGATTATAATATAGGCTGCAGGTCTTTCTCCAACTTCAGGGCCATCCCAATTTTTTAAATATCCTGCCCAATTGAGACATGAGAATATTCTGGCATTTTCTTTCTCATCATTACAAATTTTAAAACGTAGTCTTTGCAGATTAGCAGCTGAAGGAGATAACCGGGCGAGATCAATGATGTCTCGCAGCATTGCCGTTTCAATTTTATAGTTTTGATAAAATCTCCGACAACTTCGATTTTTTGCAATAAGTTCCCTAATCATAATACCTCGAACAATTTTTAATGCTTTACTGCTTTCTCACTAACCTTTATCAATGGAAAAATCATTAATGTCAAGGAACTTAGCACAATAAATGCAGTTCCAATATTTACTGAATCCGCTATTAAACCCATCACAGGTGACATCACAGCTACAAACAATGTTTTTAATTGTGATTCAACAGACAATCCAGATGCCATAACATCATGTGAAATATTCTCACTTATAAAACCTATATTGATCGGACGACGAACATTTTGCAAAACATAAAGCATGATAAAAAGAAATATGATATATACAGGTAATTCAAAAATAAAGAATAAACCAGCAATTATGATAAGAGCAACTCCCGCAATAAAAGAGTGGTTCACTGCTACTGATAAAGTTGAGAACATGTTTTTAAATCTATCAGAATTTCTTGATGCATATGAAGTTAAAAGGTATAAGATACAATATACAATACTAATTAAGATCGACTCTCTTTTATCTAGATCCAATAACCAAGGAATTGACAAAACCACCATCTGCAGTATTGGCTGGATGTAGTCTTTAACCGTTTTAAATAGACCATCAAATATGGCTGAATTTAATAAAGCTTTTCTTAAAATCGGCTCTTTTAAACTTACCCTTAAACTTGAAAATGTTTGTTTAAAATTAGATTTTATATTTGTTGATATTCCATTAATGGCTCTTCTTTCACCATCAAGTTCTTTTGGATATGTGAACATTAAGATAAGAGCAAGGATATATGGAATTATTGAATAGAGAAAAACATATTTATATTCAGAAGAACAGATTACGATCCCACCGGCAATAAGAGCCGCGAGTGCAGAGCCCATTTGTGACCAGCTACGTGTATAGCCATAATATTCAACTTTTAAATGCAGAAGACCATTTAACTTCAAATAATGCAGAATCATAGCTTTATGAGTTCCTGTACGAAATGCATCACCCAGGGCAAAGAATATCATTGCCACCGCATACAATATAAATTTTGGAAAAAAGAAAAAAATAGCAAATGATAATATGTATGATAAAAAAGCAAAGATCATCGATCCACGTCTACCAAGACTGTCAGCTACAAATCCTGTTGGAATTTCAAATATTAAAGTGGCGATCTCTCTAATTGAGATCAATGTACCAATTTGCAGAAATGAAATTCCCTGTTCCAAAAAGAAAAGGAAGATGAAAACATCGAAGAAACGTTGATTTTTTAGAAAGCCATACGCAGAAAACTTGAAGAGCTGTAGATTCTTTGGTATCATTTTCTACCAGTTATCTTATTGATCTCAGTCAGGGGAAGTTCATAAACCAAAAAATCATCATTTTGTTCCCAGCTTTTAAATCCGTAAGAATCAATATATTGTGTTAGCTTTGTTATATCAGGCATTAATAACTGTATATTGCTGAAATTATTTTTTATAGTTTCATTTTCTGCATATTTAATTAATTCATTAAATATTTTTTCGTTTTCAGCTTCTATAAAACTAAGCCAGTAGATATCTTTATATTCAACATCCGATATAAGCATAGCTCCTTTTATTTCATTGTTAATTTTATATACTACATATTTATTTTTTGTATGATAATCATTAATTAATTCTTTTGAATATTGACGAATAATCCATCCCTTACTAATAAATCCTTTTGTCTTAATGAGGTAATTTGAATTTTTAATATATTTATCTAACTCACTAAGATATATATCAGTTATAATTGCATTATCCATTACTTTTGTCTGGTTACCTGATATCTCAAGTTCTTTCATAGAGAGTGTCAGTATCTTTATAAATCCGAGTTTTTCATTCAGTGTAATTGAAGCTGTATTATCAAAATAGGTTGAGAATCTTATTGAATTTATCTCTTTTCCCCTAAGCTTATCCATATAGTATTTTGAGATTTTATAACCAATACCTTTAATTTTCGTTTTCGGATCTTTTCGTAATGCTTCTAACCATATATCTGTAGGTGTGAGAAATCGCATTCTTCCAAAACCTATGAGCTTTCCAGCATCCCAATAACCTGCAAAAATCCCGGCATTACTCGTCACCCATATATCAAAAACATTGATCACGTAATCGTCACCTTCCCAAATTTGAGATGAAATTCTTAAAACATCTTCTTTATCGGAAAACCTTATCTCTCTTATCATAACTACATTAATTCCAAGTTGTATTTTTTCAATTTTCTATCGGCTGTTTTTGGATCCGGATAATATTTTGCTAATTCCAACCAAAATCGTTTTCCATGATTTTTTACTTTTGTATGAACAAGTTCATGCATGATAACGTAATCTCTCAATTCTCCAGGAAGACTAATTAATTTGATGTTCAGATTAATATTGTTTTTTGCAGAACAGCTTCCCCACCTTGTTTTTTGAGATCGGATAAAGGTACGATTAAAAATTAATCCATAAATCTCAGAGAGTTCATTAAGTCTAGCGCGAAGTTCAATTTTTGCTTCCTCATTGAGGTATGAATTGTTATTTTTTGTATTCTGAAGAGTAAAAATGTTTCTCTGATCAATTTTGATAAATTGTTTTTTTATCCAATCAATTTTGGAATGCAGGAATTTCTCAGCATTTTTGAGAGAATAATTCTGGGGAATCGTAATATGTATCTTTTTTGAGCTATCAACAGATAATCTTACATATTTTGCTTTATTACTTACATTATATTGAACCTTACCAATTACTGGATAATTGATAAGTTCCAGTTCACTTTTCATTCTATTTTATAAATTTATTTATTAATGGTGATAGTAATAAATATCCAAAAATAGCACCAATGATAACGTTTGACCAAACGTTAGAGGTCATTGGTCAGCCACCACCTCTGCAGCCAATAACGCGGTAGTATAAATAACCCAGAGCAGCACCAACTATAAATGATAAAATCGTTAATAATAGTTTCATTTCTTTACCGGATCAGGTGAATTGCTGATATTGTATTCTATCTCAGATATTACCCTGATAAGAAAAGCTCTATTTTCTTTGCTTAAATAATCAGAAGGTTTTAGAAAGCTTATCACAAGTTGATACATAAACTGCTGTGAATGAAGATGAAAGTAATGCTGGGTGAATGTTCTAGTCTCCATTATTGCCTCTTCTTCTTTTACAATATCTTTTAATATTTTGATCAAATAAGAATTGATCCGTTTAGTAAATAACCTGCAATACTCAATCCCCTGCTCATTCTGCTTTTCAGTTATATTTACAGGGACAGTTTCCACATCTGGTTTTAACGAGCTTATCATATCATGCACAAATGACTCTCTCTGTTCAAAATTCAATTGGGTAGAATCAGTAATATCGTTACGTAAATTCATACAGATCATTGCCATTTCCATCAGGAATTTCTGGTATCGATCAATTCCGATAATATCATAGGGAATTTTATCTGTAGATTTGTTAAAAGCATCTAATATTTTTATTGCATCAACTAAGTTGTTATCCAGTTCATTCATATATTGGATATTTTTCTTATTTTGTACTTTATTGATCTCTGCATTTACAGAAATAAATATCAATAATGTTAAAATTAATATGACAAGTTTTTTAAACATTCTTTTCCCCTAATTCAAACTCTTCATGTAAAGCAGATATAGCTCTTTTTTCATCAACACTTTTAACAAGACATGAAATTGTTGTATACGAATCTGTGCATTTGTAGATCATTATATCCCGGTCTGTTAATGCTTTTACTATCTTTGACATAACACCTGGCATTCCGGTCATTCCGGAACCAACAACAGATACTTTAGAAAAATTCTTTTCAATATTAAAGTAATAATTATTTTCATTAACTATCTGAAGCAATTTATCCTCATTCAAATCATCAACAATAAAAGAGATCAATTCTGGTGTTATATCTATGAAATCAACACTGACATTTTGTTCTGCCAGTATTTGAAAAACACTTAATTCGGTTGCAAGGTTAATTTCTTCCTGTGGAAAGATCTGAGTATAAATAATTTTATTTTCACTAGTTATAACTGTAACAGGTCTTTCATTCTTCAAATTGGTTATCATGGTTGGATTATTATTGCTTAAAGTTGAAAACAGCATGATCGGTATATTGAATTGTGAAGCTATTTCAACCGCATGAGGATGGATAACGTTCGCTCCTTTATCAGCCATCTCCACAGCTTCAATATAATTTACATTCGGTATTTGTGAAGTTCCTGAAATTTTATTTGGATCAGCGGTTGCCAAGCCGTCTACATCGGAATAGATCTCGATATGTTTAACTTTAAGAACAGCTGCCAGAATACTTGCTGTTGTATCGCTACCACCTCTACAAAAAGTAGTTATTTCACCATTCTCACTTATCCCTTGAAATCCTGTAACAACTGGGACCAATCCTTTATTGAGTGTATCAAATAATCTTTCTGGCATAACTTTTTGGATCTTAGCCTGCCCATAATTCTCATCTGTAATAATTCCCGCTTGAATTCCATTTAGGGCAATTGCATTGATATTTTTCTGCTTTAGTGTTTGCACCATTGTAACTGCAGATATTACCTCTCCGCAAGACATGATCATATCCTTTTCGCGAAGAGATATTTCCTTATGTATTGAAGTTATGGTTTTCAGCAACGTATCTGTTGCATAAGGATCACCATCTCTACCCATTGCCGATACAACTACAACTGGAGAATATCCATTCTTTATGGCATTGGCAACATGATCTGCAGCTTTATTTCTTATCTCTGCATTTTGTAATGATGTTCCTCCAAATTTCTGAATTATTATTTTCAAAATCTGATCCTATATTAATAATTCTGCAATTTGAACTGCATTGAGAGCTGCACCTTTACGCAAATTATTTGCAACTATCCACATATTAATTCCATTTGGTTCAGTTAGATCTTTGCGTAATCTTCCAACCATCACTTCGTCGTAAGTTTCACTCATAATAGCTAATGGATATTTGTTGTTGGCAATATCATCTACAAGCCTTATACCTTTGGTCTTAATATATATTCCCTTTAATTTTTTTATTGTTATTTTTTTATCCGTTACTAAATATACTGATTCTGAATGACCATAAAATACTGGTACTCTTGCAGTTGTAGCGGTTATTCTAATCCGTTTATTATTGAATATTTTTTTTGTTTCATGAATCAGTTTCATCTCTTCTTTTGTAAAACCGTTTCCTTCGAATTCATCAATCTGCGGTAAGACATTAAAAGCTATCTGATGCGGATATACTTTACTTTTTGGTTTTTTATTATTTAAAACTGTTAATGATTGCTCTGTTAATTCAGTTATTGCATCTTTGCCAGTACCTGATACCGATTGATATGTAGACACAATAATTCTGTTTATACCTGCTATATCTAAAATCGGTTTGAGAGCAATAACCATTTGGATCGTGGAACAATTTGGATTTGCAATAATTCCATTATGCCTGGTAAGATCAGAAGGGTTAACCTCGGGTACAATAAGAGGTACGGATTTATCCATCCTGAATGCACTGCTGTTATCAATTACAATAGCTCCAGACTTTACAGCGATGGGAGCATACTTTTTGCTTACAACACTACCAGCACTGAATAAAGCGATATCAATTGTATTAAAACTATCTTTTGTGAGTTCTTGTACCTCAAGTTTATTTTCCCTGTAGTTTATTATCTCACCGGCAGATCTTTCTGAAGCTAAAAGGGTCAGGTTTTTCAATGGGAATTCTCTCTCTTCCAGAATTTTAACCATCTCTCTACCTACAACTCCCGTTGCTCCAACTACAGCTACATTAAACTCGCTCACTTAACACTCCCAGTAATTTTTAAAAATAGGAGAAGCCTCACGACCTCTCCTATTAATATTGTTTACAGTTATTTCATCTCTGCTTTTATTACTTCAGCTAAACGTTTTACACCTTCAAGATTTTTTTCTTTATTTACATATGAGAAGTTGATCCTCATCGTATTTTTCCCGCTTCCGTCACAATGGAATACGCTACCAATTACAAAAGCCACTTTCTTTTCAATTGCTTTTGGGAATAGTTTTTCAGCATCCATATATTCCGGTAAAGTTACAAATAAAAAGAGACCACCATCAGGATTTGTCCAGGTAACTCCTTCCGGCATATACTTTTCAAAAGCCTTTATCATAACTTCTTTTTTCTCTTTATAATTTTGTATAGTCTTTTTCAGGTTTTTTGCAAAGTAACCTTGTTCAATATATTTTGCCGATATTTTTTGTACAAAAGGTGAGGTGCAAAGATCAGTTCCCTGTTTTGCTAAAACAAATTTATCAACTATCTCCGTATGTGCTATAACCCAGCCAATTCTAAAACCTGGTACGAAGATTTTAGAAAATGTACCAAGATTAATAACATTACCATCACCATCGAGAGCGAATAAACTTTTCTGATCTTCTCCCTCGAAACGAATTTGTTTATAAGGACTGTCTTCTACGATAAGAACTTCATATTTTTTTACTATATCAATAATTTCTTTTCTTCTGAACTCAGGCATTGTTATTCCAGCAGGATTTTGAAAATCTGGAATAATATAGATAAATTTTGGTTTTTCACCTTTAGTTTTCAGTTCAGCTAAGATCTCTTCTAATTTGTCTGATCTCATTCCATATTCATCAAATTTAATTCCGATCAGCTCAGCGCCATAGGCATTAAATGCCTGTATTCCACCTAAATAGGAAGGAAGCCCAACCAGCACTTTGTCACCACGGTTAACAAATATTTTACCCAACAGATCAAGTCCCTGTTGAGACGCTGTAGTGACGCAGATATTTTCTTTTGTGATTTTAAATCCTTCTTCATTATAATTTTCTGCGATTAATTCTCTTAACCTGTCATCTCCTTCTGTGGAACCATATTGTAACGCCTTATCTCCATCTTCTTCAATTACCTGCTTAACTATTTCAATAAGTTCACTTTTGGGAAAAGTTTCCGGAGCAGGTAATCCTCCGGCAAAAGAAATAATCTCCGGATCCTTAGTCAGTTTAAGTAATTCCCGAATAGCTGATTTTTTCATCCCCTTTACGTTAGTTGATAAAATGGTCTGTAAATCACTGATCATTTTGTTTCTCCTTTTTTATTTATTTTTTATTATTTATATATTTTAATAATTCATAATTTTCAATTTGTTTTTTTACACCGTTTAATAATTGTCTACTAATTTTTAATTTAAGAGATTGTATATTCATTTTTTCGTTATATTTGCATTCAATTATTTCTGCATTCTTATGTAGAAATGATATTAAACTATGCATATCAGCTGGAACTTCCAGTTCGATATATTTTTTTCTTCTTTGGATGAATTCAACTATTTTAGAATTCAATTCAATAAGTCCCTGTCCTGTAATTGCTGATATAAATACACTATCAGGATATAGACTTATCAATTTTTTCTTTAAAAACAGATAATATTTCCCATTCATTTTATCAGTTTTATTGAATACGATCAGTTCATTTTTGTTATCGACCTTCATCTCTTCCAACACGCTTTCAACAGCTTGCATGAGTTCAAGCAAATTAGGATATGAAACATCCACAACATGCAGAAGCAGATCAGCTTCCAGAACTTCCAGTAAAGTAGAATGAAATGAGGAGACTAATCTATGAGGAAGTTTTCGTATAAATCCAATTGTATCGGTAATTACTAGATCTTCGTCCGATTCCGTTTCAACTGCTCTGGTTTTTGCATCTAAGGTAGCAAATAGTTGATTTGCTGTATAACGTTTTTCATTAGTTAACTTATTAAATAGTGTAGATTTACCTGCATTTGTATAACCTACAAGAGCAATTGAAGTTATATTCTTTCTTTTTTTTCTTTTAGTTATTGAGATCTTGTTAACGCTATCAATTTTCTTTTTTAAAGTTGTTGTTTTTTTTCTGATCTCCCGTCTATCTACTTCTATTTGTGTTTCGCCGGGACCTCTAAATCCAATACCACCCTGAATACGTGATAGGTGTTCCCATTTTCCTTTTAACTTTGTATACGCATACTCCAGCTGAGCAAGTTCTACTTGTAATTTAGCTTGTTTTGTTCGTGCATGTTTTGCGAAAATATCCAGTATGATCTCAGTTCTATCAACGACATTACAACCAGATACATCTGAAATATTTCTAGATTGAGAAGGAGAAAGGTTATTATTGAAAATTAATGTATGAACATGTAAATTGTGAGCGGCATCCTTGATTTCATGCAATTTTCCTTTGCCAATATAGGTTGATGTATTTGGTCGTTTCAAAGCTTGAGAAAATATACTTACAGCTTCACAATCTGCAGTATCAGCCAGCTGCCGCAATTCTTCTATAGATTCATTAAAATGTTCTATAGTCTCTTCAACACACCTAACACTAATTAGAAACACTCTTTCTTTTTTAATCATATTTTACAGGAATTAAGTAGTAGAATTTTGCAACTTACCCACTTATCCCTTATAGCAATTTATCCTTCGTAAACCAGTACTTTTTTGTTATTTTTCCGCCAGTTCATATATTCTTCTTTAACTTCCATTCTCCACAATGTCTCTTTATTCTCATTTTCAAACGTAAGAATATTCAAATAATGCATTCTCTCATCTTTTCCTCGAAAACTTTTCTGCGGTAATTCAATTATAATTTCACCATCTTTATTCAGGATCGTTACTTCATTAACAAATACTCCCGGAGTGATCTCAATTACAGCACGTGCTTCCACAATTCCTGAACTTACATCTTTAAATCTAATCTTCATTAATTCTCCCATTTATTATCTGATTTGACCTATCTCTTTTAACATATCTTGAAACCATTCCTGATAAATATCAAATACTTTACCGCCCTTAATTCGTGTGAAATCAATGACACTAAGCTTTCCATTTTTATCTTCATCCTGGCCTATCACTCCGCTTTGACCATTTATTGCAGATTTTACAGCCAAATCTGCGGAAGCCATTATCAATTCCAAATCCTTGTCATTCGGAGATGATGAACGGGCAAAATAACCGCTTTTCTGTACAAGTGTTTTATCTGCTCTGAGCAATTTTGTAAATCTCTTTGCAAACCATTGTCCCGGATTCAATTCATCCAGTCTTACATGTCCAAAAGCATCTCGTCGTACTTCTTCCCCATTAGATTCCATCTCAGCTACGATGGTTTCAACTCCAGCTCCTTCACTTAAAAAGATATTCACACAATCTTTTGTATCCATTAATTTTGCTAATCTTGCCATCTCTTTAGATAGATCCAGATGCATTTCCGGAATGAAAACAGCATCAATATCCCAGCGCTCTTTGGAAAGTCTAATATCTGGTAGAAAAGCCTTTTTATCCAATCTCTTACGATATTCGTAAGCTGTAGCAGCTGTGAGCCAGCCACAATTGCGTCCCATCACCTCATGCACGACAAGTTGCCTGGAACTTGTTGTATTTTCATTTACCACATTCTCAAAGAAGATCGCTCCCTGTTCTGCAGCTGTCCATGCACCAAGACATTGCTTTATGGGGACAATGTCATTATCGACAGTTTTTGGAATACCCACAACTACCAGATCATACCCATTCAAGGCAAGATAGCTGGCAAGTTCTGCAGCTGTAGTATTTGTATCATCACCACCAATTGTATGCAGAATTGTTATTCCGTCTTTTGCTAACTGCTCAGCTGCTATCTGCAATGGATTTTCACCTTTCTTCACATATCCTTTTTTAACGCAATCCTGAATATTTGTAAGTTTTACCCGGCTGTTTCCAAAAACACTGCCACCAAATTTATATAACAATTCAGCAGACTGCCTGACATTTTCCGGGATAGTAAGTGAATTGCCTTCTAATAAGCCTTTATAACCATTTAAATAACCTATTATCTCAATATCCGGCATTAATTTAGTATATTGTACGATCAATCTCCCAATCGATGATGATAGGCAAGGGGCTAAACCACCAGCAGTTAAGATTGCAACTTTATCTTTTATCATTAATACTCCTCAAGTTTAAACTAATCACCAAAGCATATCCCAATATCTCTGGCTGTATGGACCAGATCAGAATTTAGATCCACGAAATTATATGTTTCTATCGCTTCGGTTATTGGAACGGAGACAAGTTTGCCATTACGAAGAGCTGCCATCTTCCCAAACTCCTTATTTAAAACCATTTCAAAGGCTTTCACACCAAATTGAGTTGCTATGATTCTATCATAAGCTATTGGTTTTCCACCTCTCTGCAGATGACCCAGCAAAGTAACCCTGATATCGGTTTTAACTCCATTAGCTTTCAGCTCATGCATTAATCTATTTCCAGCACCACCCAGACGTGGATCATGATGTCCCGGCTCATTATTAGCCTGATAATGCTTACTGCCATCTATCGGGCAGGCACCTTCGGATATAACTATATTCACAAATCCTCTTGAATGATGAATTCTTTCTTTGATCCGCTCAATAATTTTGTCTATATCGTATTTGATCTCAGGAATTATACAGATCTCAGCTCCACCCGCTATGGCAGAATGCAGGGCAATCCAGCCAGCTTCTCTTCCCATGACTTCTAAAATTAATATTCGATTGTGACTGGCAGCAGTTGTAACAAGTTTATCAACAGCTTCTGTAGCAATTTCAACTGCTGTAGGAAAACCAAAAGTAATATCAGTTGCACCCAGGTCATTATCAATTGTTTTAGGCACGCCAACAATATTACAACCCATTTCGAAAAGTTTTTGAGATATTTTTTGGGAACCGTCTCCCCCAATGTTTATAACAGCTTTAACATTGAGAAATTCCAGTTTCCTCAGCATTTCAGCAGAATGATCTTCTGACTTCCAGTTGCCATTTTTAGCTTGAACCTGCCAGGAGAATGGGCCACCTTTATTAGTTGTACCTAAAATTGTTCCACCGCGTACATGAATTCCGGCCACAGCCGATTTATCTAATTCAACTATCTCCATCGGATCTCTTAAAATGCCATTGAAAGCATCTCTGCTGCCAATGATCTCCCAATCATTTACTAACGATGCCCTTCTTACGATCGCTCTGATCACAGCATTTAATCCTGAGCAATCACCACCACCGGTAACCACCAGACATCTATTCTTCATATACACTCCAGTATTAAATAAACACTATGGTAGAATCTAAAATTTGGGTTAAAATGACAAGTATTTTTTATTTAAAATTATATGAAATTTTATAAATAATTACAAAAAAGGGCAGTTATATAAAACTGCCCCTATTTTATTTTTTAGTTACTTCTTATTTTATCATGATCATTTTACGGGTTTTTGTATAACTTTCTGTCTCTAATTTGTATAAGTATACACCACTACCGTAAGCTGTTCCATTCCAGTTTAACCTATGTTCTCCTGCATTTAAGGTTTGCTTCTCAACAACCTGTCCTCTTGCATTGTAAATGGTAAGTGTCCCTACTTCTCCGTCTTTTATAGCACAATTAATGGTCGTGCTTGGGTTAAACGGATTAGGATAATTACTTTGCAGCATTGATACTGCAGTAATCGGAGGTGTTGTAGAATTGCCCAGAATTGCACTGATCGGTCCCCACATCATGGAAGCTCCATCATATTCATTTGCTTCAAGATAGTAATTATATGTTATGTCTTCTTCCACTTCGTAGTCTTCAAATGTGTATGTAGTTGGTTCTGTTGTGTTTGTTCCGAATTGAGTATTAAGTAATACCTGTTCTGAATTATTATCAGTTGATCTAAACAGTTGCCAGTTATTGATGGATGATTCTGTTTGCGTAGTCCAGTTAACCTGTACAAACTCATTCATAATAACAGCAGTTGAAAAATCTGTGAGAGTTACTGGGAGTGGATTGTCATTTTCTTCACCTGGTGTTCCAATTCCTGTTGTAATTTCAGTCCAACTGTCGAAAAGTGCTCCATCACCTGGAGAAGTTCTTTCAAAAACATATTGACTCCATATCCATGGAGATGCTCCAACTCCATTATCATTAAAACTGTCCAAAATTCCTGCATCTGCTACTGTATCATAAATATCCAATCCATCATCACCACCATTGAAGTAGAACGCTGAACCATAAAAATCTGCTGTAATTGGTGCATAAGTGGCGTTAAAATTAGTTTCATTTTGTGTTATAATAACATAAGCTCCAGGTGCAATTGTACCACTTAAATCAACAGTCTGTGTCGGATTTCCCGGATTTGAATTGAAATATCTAGCTTGAACATTTGCCAATGACAAAGTGTTGGAAGTATTATTATAAATCTCCATAAACCCGTCATCACTTCCACCACCAGCACCGTCTCCAACTACCTCTGTAATTAATAGATCACCTACACCTGGTGCAAGAGCATCAGAGACATAATAACTAAATTCAGCTGATGTTGTACTTGCTGTTCCATTATCAACAGCATAAATTTCATAATAAACAGTAGCACCTTCAGATTGTACCGGAATATCTGTATCTGTATCGTAAGTATCACCGATGTCTAATGACATAGCGATTGTAGTTCCTAGACTTCCTGAACTTAAACCCCAATGAAGTTCAACACTGGAAATTGTTCCATCTGAATCCGTTACATCAGCCGAAATGGATACGGTAGTTGATGTTCCAATATTAGATGAAGGTGTTTGCGCAATATTAGAAATTACAGGAGCCAGATTGTGAATTTCAGTAATAGAAATATTGTCAACCGACCAATTGCGATAACTTCCACTTTCATACCTGTATTTAAATCCAATCCAAACAGATGTTCCACTGATTCCTGATATATCTACAAGACCGGAAGATGCCCACGTGGTTGCAGAAGCAGGTTGCGTATAGGATATTTCTGTCCAGCTTGCACTCGTAGGGTCTCCGATTCCTGAATAATCTGTTGAATAATAAAGTTTTAAGTAATTATTTGCATCATCTGAACCATATTGATACCATGTATCAAAAATCATGAATTCATCAGTGTAACTATTTAAATTAATACCTGGTAATATAAGCCAATCTTCTTCTGTGTCTCCTGAATCATAACCACTCATATATGCATATCCACCTGAATTCCAATACCATTCCTTTGTAACTCCTGAAACACTATAGGTGTAGCATGCTCCTAGATCTGCAGTAAATGGCTCAGAATAAGGAAGAGTTGTAGTTGCAGGTTCTATCACTGTGTAGTCATATTCGGAAGATGTTGAACCTTCAGGAACATCATCTTCAGCATAGACTTCATAATAAACTGTTGACCATACTGTTTGAGCAGGAATATCAGTATCAGTTATGTAAGTATCACCAGTACCTAATGTCATATTGATTGTATTTCCTAAACTTCCTGATGTTGTTCCCCAATGAAGTTCTACTAAACTTAATGTACCATCACCATCGGTTACTGTTGCGGAAACTTCTACTGTTGTTGAAGCTAAAACATCACCTGCTGGATCACGTAAAATATTAGATATTGAAGGGAGAAGATTTCCACCTGTTCCTATCCAAGCTCCTGGATCAAAATCTGCTGGTGCATCTTGGGGATCATTTGTTGTTCCTGCTCCACCAGTATCATTCCAGATATTCCATTCTGCAAAAGTGTATGTTGTATTACCGGTTGTAACAGTCCCGTTTCGTTCAGCTCTACCATTTTCAAATTCATGATTTGTTCCTGAACCATCTTCTCCAGGGACACCAAACATATCAATGATTGCATCTGAAGGATCTCTCAAAGCAATTTGGTCATCACCATTGCTATCTGCAGGACCACCAGTACCAAGAATTTGATCAGCAGCAAAGCCATATGTTGTATTAAAACTTGTTCCATTGTTACATACTATGTAAAATCCACCAGCTGGTATTGAACCGGTTAATTCTACAGCAGATTGAGGAGCTGCATTTCCATTTGTCCATCTTTGAAGATCATAACCTGTACTAAGGTCAACAGCAGCTACACCATTATTGTACAATTCAACGAATCTTGCAGTGTCAATGTTATTCGGATCAGCCAACTCTGTCATGAATACATCGCCAAATCCCAAACTTGCTAAAAATAAAAAACTTAAAACTAATAAAAATGATTTTTTCATATTTCCTCCATAATGATTTTTTGTTAAAATTCCAAACTATTTTTATATTTACTTGTTAAAAGAAGATTAAATGAATTATATGTCAAATTATTTGTTATTTATATATTAATTAATAATAACAATTTAATAATTTACCAAGCCAAATATAATTTATTTTGTTAAGCATTGAGAACATAAAATTAGCCCCTCAGTTTGCACTGAAGGGCTAATTACTAATTTCTACTTTCTATTTAACCAATATGAAATAGTTGCTCCACCCAAAACAGGTCAAAGCTAAATACTATTTCACCAATATGAAATAGTTGCTCCTCCCAAAACAGGTCGAAGCTAAATACTATTTCACCAATAGCATTTTCATGCTGTATACTTTTGATTCTGTAATCAGTTTGTAGAAGTAAACTCCACTTGAAACCTGTTTACCATTCTTATCATTTCCATCCCACACAGCAGAGCTAATTTCATCTGCAAAAATATGTCCTTTGAAGATAGTCTTGATCTTCTCACCTTTCACATTGTAAATAATGAGTTGGATATCGCTCTCTTCTTCAAGTGCAAAATTGATCAAGGTACTTGGATTGAACGGATTTGGATAATTCTGATATAGTCCGTAAATCTCTGGTAAAATTGGAGCATCTTCTCCCGGTATGAATAAAGTTATCGGCTCATGTACTTCTGTTTCTCCATCGGTTGAGACACTCTCCAACCAATACCAGTATGTTGAACTCTGTACTACAGGTGTTTCATCTGCAAATACATAATCGGTCGGATACTGGGTCGTACCTTGTCCGACAACCGGTTCTCCATCATTAATTAGAGAAGCCTGATCAAATTCATTATTGTTGCCTCGATAGATATTCCAGTAATCGTTATCATCTTCAGATTGTGTCGTCCAATACAGGGTTGGAATTCCCGCAATGTAAGTAGCATAGAATGAAGATAGATCTACAGGGCAAGGAACATCGTGTCCATTAAGTACAAAGGCTAAATCAAATTGAGTCTCGTAAGGTTCATGAAGTAGTGGATCATTTAATGGAGCCCAGCCAGGAAGAAAAGGATTCCAGTATACTGCGTTATCATTCCAATGATCTAAAGATGATTTCCAGCCTATCTGGGCAAATTCAAACTCATCTTTCATTTTTATACAAGCATCCAGCCAATAAATTACAGGTGTAGTGGGAGTTCCTTCTTGAAGAAATGAATTAAAACCACAACAAATATTAATTTGATAATAATTAGAATGATCACCTTCAATAATCAAATGCTGAAGCTGAAATGGATCATACCAACCTTGTGGTCCTACTCCATACGGTCTAACTGTGAAATCAGGTGGATAAATATCCTTTTCCCAAAGCAATTGATCTGGTTGGCTATACCCATGTGGCCCTTCAGGCATATCAGAATGAATACTAAGATGTACATATTCAATTCCAAAATATCCAGTTGGATCTTCAGGAATAATATCTTCCCTGAATGAAATCCATAAATGAACCTCATCCACATAATTAGTTATTTCACATTGCCAATCATCTGCTAAAAGCATATCATTGGGAGGTATATTATCAGTGAAATTAACATCATAACCACTTTCATCCGGCAATTGTATCCATTTAGCAGGATCACCAGGATCCCAATCTGCAAATAAACTTACCGAAATTAAAATAAAAATTGCAAAATAAATAATCTTTTTCATACGCCCTCCTCCAGCATTTAATAATTGTCATTTACAAATCATCTATAAGCAATTACGAGATATTAATTTAGTTCAAATTGTGTCAATTAATTTTTGTTTAAAAATATATTTTACTCCATATAATATTTATCTTAATTATTTTTACGATAGTTTTTTTTGTGATTTAATATTTAATAAAAAAGCCCCACAGTTTGCACTGAAGGGCTAATTACTAATTTGTATTCTCTAATTTCTATTTTACAAGAAGCATCTTCTTGCTGTATTCTTTTGTATCTGTTATCAGTTTGTAAAAATAAACTCCACTTGAAACCTGCTTGCCATTTGCATCATCTCCAGCCCAGACTGCTGAGCTAATTTCATCTGCATAAATATGACCTTGGAAGACAGTCTTGATCTTCTCACCTTTCACATTATAAATAATGAGCTGAACATCACTCTCTTCTTCTAAAGTAAAGCTGATAGAGGTACTTGGGTTAAATGGATTTGGATAATTCTGTTGTAGTCCGTAAAAATCCGGTGTGATGGGTGCATCTTCATACGGTATAGTTAGTGTTATTGGCTCATGTACTTCTGTTTCACCATCTGTAGATACATCTTCTATCCAATACCAGTAAGTTGTATTCTGCAATATAGGTGCAGTATCTACATAAATATAATCTGATGGACTATTTGTAGTTCCATTGCCGGGAACTGGATCAGCTTCATTAAGCAGTGCTGCTTCAGTAAAATTATCACTGCTGCTACGGTAAACATTCCAGTAATCGTTGCTCTCTTCTGATTGGGTTGTCCAGTAAAGTGTCGGAGTTCCGCCAATGTATAGAGTATAGAAAGCAGAAAGATTAACGGGAAGAGGAGTATCTATTAAATGTTCACTTAATCTCTCTGTATTTCCAATTATTGCATCATTTACCTCAGTATTTGTATATTCATCCCAATTTGAAGTAGAGAAGGTTTGACTTCCTGTATTGATACTACTTTTTCTGCAAAATGAAGTATCTTCACCCCAACTATCTCCATTACCAACTATATCGATCCTACTATCCCAAGGTGTTGTATCTGAAGTAGTTACAATTACTAAATCATCTCCATTGAAATTACATGCGGTTGCATCTGTGCCTGTAGCATAACTTGGTAATTCAGCATCTGGATGCTTAAATAAAATTGAATTCAATGCTGTAACAGAACCGGTCAGCGGATGCGTAGAAGTAGAATTAGAATTTGTAGGATTATCAGCACTTGTATTACTATATAATACTAAATACAATTGTGGGTTAGTCAAATCAATTTCTTCTGTAGCATGAGTGTTGGATAATTCAATCCATTTATTATAACTTGCACCCTCATAATATTGAGAAATTATTAAATTAGATTCTGTTGCACTTCCGCCACTACTACTAACAAAATCTGCATAAACAGGAAGATGATCCGAAGCATAATAGAGTGCATCGGCAACATCTGCCGATACCGCAGAATTAGTCCCATTATTTATAGATTGATCAAAATGGTTTCCATCGTTTCCATAAGGTGTAAAACTATTAGAACTATATTCAATACCTGAGCCATTGTTTATTCCATAATTACCAAAAATGAAATCAAATTTATCATCCAGACCACCGGTTGCACCATAACCAAAACTTTCAAGACGAGTAGATTGTGAATGGACAGATGCATAGGTCACACTATTATGCCAGCTTCCAACTTCACTGCAAAGATCTTCTGCCCTGCCGATGTTGTTTGTTTCACTGGCAATGAATTTCTGGTAGCCATCTTCTGAACTTGTGTAAAAGTTCATATCTCCCACGATGATAAATTCTGTTCCTTCTGAAAGTGCATTGAGATGATTTCTGAGAATTGTAACAGCTGCTAAACGTTCTGCTTCATAGCTCGAACCATCCGAAGCTTTAAGGTGACAACTGTAAAACCGGATCGTGTTGCCATCTATACTCATTACATATTCAGAAATATCACGTGGAGATGTATCAATAACATCCTGACTTACCAATGTACCAATAGAAGTTTTATAATACAACATGTTATTAATATCACCGTCATATACAAAATTGGCTCGAACAAAGCCACCGAAAGCTGAATTCAAAATTGTAAGTATAGCATCAGAAGCTGCTTCGGTTTTAATTTCCTGACAAATTAGAATATCAGGAGCAGACGTTGTTAAAACTGTTTCGAAATCAGTTAATCTATCTGTTCCATCAAAGTTTAAAGTATTATAAGACATAACCCTGAAGTTCGTATTAGAGAAGAGTGAACAAATTAAAAATAATAAACTCAAAACAATTATAGATTTATTTTTCATATTTCCTCTTTTAATCATTAATTTTTGATTTTTACATAAAATATTTTAATTATATATGTCAAATATTTTATAGTTCTTACTAATACAAAAATAGCCCCACAGTTTGCACTGAAGGGCTAATTACTAATTTATATTCTCTAATTTCTAATTTCTATTTAACCAGAAGCATCTTTTTGCTGTATTCTTTTGTATCTGTTATCAGTTTGTAGAAATAAACACCGCTTGAAACCTGTTTTCCATTCTCATCATCTCCAGCCCACACAGCTGAACAATTGTCTTCTGCATAGATATGACCTTGGAAGACAGACTTGATCTTCTCACCTTTCACATTATAAATGATAAGCTGAACATCACTCTCTTCTTTTAAGGTAAAACTGATAGATGTACTTGGGTTAAATGGATTAGGATAATTCTGCTGTAGTCCGTAAACATCCGGTGTGATGGGTGCATCTTCATACGGAATTGTTAGTGTAATTGGTTCATGTACTTCTGATTCACCATCTGTAGATACATCTTCTATCCAGTACCAGTATGTTGTATTCTGCAATATCGGTGCAGTATCTACATAAATATAATCTGATGCATTGTTAGTTGTTCCATTGCCGGGAACCGGATCAGCTTCATTAAGTATTACTGCTTCAGGGAAGTTATCACTGTTACCACGGTAAACATTCCAGTAATCGTTGCTCTCTTCTGATTGTGTCGTCCAGTAAAGTGTTGGTGTACCACCAATATAAAGAGCATAGAATGATGAAAGGTTTACGGGAAGTGGATTATCAATAATATGCTCTCCTAATCTCTCTGTACTTCCACTTATTGCTTCATCTACGTCAGCCATAGTATATTCGTCCCAATCTGTAGGTGGAAAAGAAAAGGCGTAATTTCCTGTAGTGATAATACTTGCTCTGCAAAAAGAAGTATTTTCACCCCAAGTATCTCCATTACCTACAATATCGATCCTACTAGTCCAAGGTGTTGTATTTGAGGTTGTTAGAATCACTACATCATTTCCATTGAAATTACATGCAGTTGCACTTGTGCCTATTGCATAACTTGGTAATACAGCACTTGTATTCTTAAATAAAATTGAATTTAATGCTGAAATAGAACCTGCCAGCGTATTCAAATAATTATAATTAGAATTTGTAGGATCATCAGCATTTAAATTAGAATATAATACTAAATACAATTGTGGGCTAGCCAGATTAATTTCTTCTGTAGCATGAGTGTTTGATAATTCGATCCATTTATCACTACTTGCACCTTCATAATATTGTGAAATTATTACATCCCCACACACAAAACTCGTTAAAAATAGAACAAATATAACAAATAAAATTGTCTTTTTCATAATTCCTCCATATGGAATAAATTTAATTTTTTAATAGGTACTAATTTAAAAAATATAAAATTATTTGTCAAATGCTTTATATTTGATTTAAATATATTTACAATTAAAGTTGGGAACAAAAAATGCATATTGAAATACAAAAAATGAAGTGACTCAGGAGGAACTTTGAAGACAAGATTGATCTTATTTATTATTATAATCGCAATTACTACGATTTCAGCTAATGAACTCAGGCAAACTACACTTGATAACGGTATGCAAATAGTTGTAAAAGAGAACAGATTAAATGAATCAGTCGGATTTTACTGTTTTGTTAAAACCGGCTCAGTGAATGAAGGTAAATACCTGGGAGCAGGTATCTCCCACTATCTGGAACATATAGTATCAAGTGGTACGACCAAGTTCCATACTGAAGATGAATACAATGAAATGGGCAAGGAGATGGGTTCACTTGTAAATGCCTATACCACCCAGAATGCAACAGCATTTTACATAACTGTGGACAAAGCTTACAAAGAGATCGCCTTACGAAATTTATCTGAACAGATGCAGCATTGTGTGTGTGATTCTGTTGAAGTAGCAAGGGAACGGGAAGTTATCCTCAAAGAGATCGTTATGCGTTCTACTCCGCCAAATTCCAAAGTATATCAGAAGCACAGTGAACTTGTCTATCCAAATTCTAATAAACACTATCCGGTAATAGGTTATACAAATCTTTACAAAACAATCACTCGTGATGAACTGGAAGATTATTACAAAGCAAGATATGCACCCAATAATATGGTATTTGTTGCAGTTGGAAATTTTGAAGCTGAAGAGATGCTAGCTGAGATTGTTACCTCGTTCAAAGAATTTCCTCGTATACAGATCAATCCTGTTTATCTCCCAACCCAACATCAGAGGGAAGGGTCACTTGAATATACAGAAGAATTTGAAATTGAAACAGCTTCAGTATATATTTCCACAATACTGTCTGCACAGAACTACACAGATGCAACAGCACTTAATACTGCTTTTGATATACTATTTGCCAGAAGACAATCACCTATCCGCTATAAACTTGTAGAAGAGCTGCAATTAGTGAACAGCAGAGGATTTTATGCTTATGCCAGTGGTGCTCCAAATTCACCTGAAGGAGAAATAACAATTCATTTTGAGCCAAAAAGATCTGCTGATATTGCTAAGATCATAGCAATTATAGATGATGAAATAGAAAAATACAGTAAAGCAGGTTTTAAAGATGAAGATATCCAGAATTACATTAATCGGGTAAAAGCACAGAAGTTGCTACGAACTCCCGGTGTATCTTCCGATGCTAATAATATTGGCTGGACCATGATGCTTTATAATGTACCGGATTACTATCAAACAGAGATCAAAGTACTGGAAGCATTAACAGTTGAGGATCTTGCCCTGCAGTTACGCAAACACTTAGTTCCCAAAAACCGGGTGATTTTTAAAGCTGTTCCCCAGGGTGACAAAACCCTTTTGGAAAGCAAAGAGATTGCCTCAATAGAAAAAACAGAAATTGAAAAAGTACAGATCAATGAGAACTTGACCCTGCTTCATAAAATGAACACGGAAAAGCCATTGATCAAAGCAATGTTAAACCTCCCGATCTCAACAAACTATGAAACTGAACAAAATACCGGTACTCTCTCATTTATGACCAATCTCATGTTCCGTGGATCCAAAAAATTTGACTCTTTGGAAATTACTGAATGGATGGAAGATCATGCAGTCTCTTTTAATACACGTTGTTCAACAGCCGGTTTTAACCTGGATTTCAAATGTTTGAAAGCCGATCTACCTAAATTGCAGGAGATGCTGTTCGATGCTTTTAATAATCCAAGTTTTGAAGATAGAGAACTTGCACTGGCCAAAGAAGAAGTTAATGCAGGTTATAAAAGATCTTTGAGCAGAGCCTCAACTTCTCATAAAGACTTTATAAACTCCACTCTTTATGATAATTCACGTGCAGGGCTTTCCAGTGAAGCAAGAAACAATATAATACAGCAGCTGATCCGAAAAGATCTTAAAATGTTACATAAAACTTTTTTCAATTCTGATAAATTGATCATTACACTTTTTGGTGACATAACAAAAGAAGAAGCTGTAAAATTAGCTAAAGAAATCTATAATAATATTCCTGACAAGAATATTGGAATAGAGAAAAACTTTACCATAACTCCAGATCAAAAGGGAACTTTCATAAATTCTTATGACTTCGAGGAAGTTAATATTGATATCTATTGTCCTGCCCCACCTCTCTCTACAGAAGATTTCAATGCCATGAACCTGATCAGTGAAATTCTCAGTGGAGCTCGAGGCAGACTTCATCTTGCTGTGCGAGGAACAAATAACCTGGCCTATTTTGCCTTCCCTCAATATCAATACTCTGAAAACTTTGGTACATTCAGATTAAATAGTCAAACTTCTATCGATAAGAAAGATGAGCTGGTTGATGTTATGATAGATCAGCTTACAAAATTAATGACTGAAGAAATAACTGTTGATGAATTGAACAGTGCCATTGATGAAAATGAAAAGATGTTGAGAGCAATGTTAAATGAAAATTCCCTGCCTTATTACATAACCTATTTTGAATCTTTAGGATTGGGTTATGACTACATTGACCGGGTTTCTGAAATTCATAAGAAAATAACTCCTACTCAAATAAAGAATGTTGCAAATA